>Ga0155348_105_pt1 | contig 103608 bp, 108 predicted proteins | sample RifCSPhighO2_02_FD_106316 | JGI IMG/M metagenome (GOLD analysis project Ga0155348, IMG submission 106316) | Deltaproteobacteria bacterium RIFCSPHIGHO2_02_FULL_38_15
GGAAGATTTAATTTTGCTACCATTTCCATAATTCCAAGAACTGTTGCAGCACCTGCCATATCGTCTTTCATGGTTTCCATGGAATCAGCGGGTTTTAAAGAAATCCCGCCCGAATCAAAAGTAATCCCTTTTCCAACTAAACAAATGGTATCTAGCTCTTTTTTTCCAGCGTTATGTTCTAAAATAACAAATCGAGGAGGAATATCGCTCCCCTGATTAACAGCCAACAAGGCTCCAAAGCCTTCTTTTTGTAATTCTTTTTCTGTAAATACCGTTACTTTTAACCCTGCTTTTTTGGCTACGTCCTGGGCTATATTCGCAAGATCTGGGGCTTTTAAGGCATTGTGAGGAGTGTTCACGAGATTTCGAACCAAATTACAAGAATCTATGAAAAGTTTTGCTTTTTCTAGGCCTTTTTTCCCTTCTGTAAGTTCTTCTGCAGTATCTACGGTTACAGTCACTGTTTTTACACCTGAATTTTCTTTAGCCTCTTTTTTAAATGGGGTAAATTTATAAAGAGGAAGTACTAAAGATTCAACGGCCGCTTGCATTACTTCTTTTACAGTATAATCTTTGAAAGATCCCACTGAAGACAGATGAAGCGTTAGGCTTGGAACCTTAAGCCGACCCACGTGAGCAGAAGCTAAAATCAAGGCTTCTCTTAAACGATTCAATTTCATTTCAGATTTTTTGCCTAAGCCAATGAATTGAATATTTTGGTTAGGCCTGGCATAACGCAGAAAGATTTCTTGTTTAAAGTCTGCTTTAAAAACGTCATCTTTTTTTAATTTATCTAAAAGAGGTTTTAAAAATCCTCCATTTTTTGGAAGAACGGCCTTGCCCCCTTCTTGATAAACCGGGATGACTAGAGTATGATCTTTGATACTTTTTAACGAAGATTTTAGTATTTGTATTTTCATGGTGATATTTATAAGCGGCCCATACAAAATTTGTCAATTGTATTCTAAATTATCACGGAGGGGTGGCAGAGTGGTTGAACGTGGCGGTCTCGAAAACCGTTAGGCTCGAAAGGGCCTCGGGGGTTCAAATCCCCCCCCCTCCGAGCTTTGGTCCATACCGGACACATCGTTTACACTTTGAGGCATAACATGTTTTTTTCTGGGCATACGGAAAAAGTTTTTCAAGTAGCTAAAAAACTAACCTACTCCTATATCACACAGCCAAAACAGAGAGATTTGTTTGAAGTCGCATTTGAAGGATTAAAACAAGATCTGTCTATTGAACCTTTTGTGCCTTTTATTCAAATTCCTCTTTATACACGACTGGGAATGGGAGGACATGAGGAAGAGGCCTATCCTATTGCCGCTTTAAACACCCTTCTTTTTTTAGGCATTGATATCATGGATGATCTAGCAGATGGAGATCTTCCTTTACATTGGAAGCACATAAAACCAGCAGATATAAATTTAGTTGCCTTTACGCTTCTCTGTGCGCTTCCACAAAAAATATTATCTGATGATTTTAATAAATCTTTGGCATGTAAGATGGCCATGCATACTGCTTTAGCAAATGGGTTTATGAAAATGAGTGCTGGACAACATCAAGATTTAGCAATGGTTCAAGAAACCCCCCTTGCTTCTGAAGGTGTGTTAAAGTCCGTCATTCAAAAAAGTGGAGAAGAACTTGCGCTTTTTACAAAACTCGGCGGATTGTATCATGATCTTTCTTCCGATCAGATAGGGCTATTGTATGATTTTGGGCTTCATTTGGGTACGGCAGCCCAAATTTCTTCAGATTGCTATGATATTTTTGAGGCTTCTTTAAGTCGAGACCTTGCTAATGGAGCGCGTACCTTACCCCTAGCTTTACATCTCGAAAAATTAGGGACAGAAAATAAAAAATCCTTTTTAACGCTTTTAAATGAGGTCCAAAAAGATCCTTCTCTTCGTGAAGTCATTAAAAATGAGCTTATCGAGCGTGGGAGTCTTCGCCATGCCGCATTGATGGTTGAGTATTATTGTCAAAAAGCCAATTCAACATTAAGCCACATGGCCTTAAATCAGAATGCCAAGACATTATTAAAAAACGTAGCCGATCACGTGTCCTTTTTTTCAAAGTGAAAGTTAATTAGAGCCGGTTCGGTGATTCCCCAGAAAATGTCACCGCTTTAATCTTTTCTATACATAATAAAAAATATGGGTATAATTATTTTCTATGTTGTATTTTGAAGACATTTTTAGAGGCTTAGAAAAAGCTCAAATAGATTACGTTGTTGTAGGGGGACTTGCTACGGTTTTACATGGTGTTGTTCGCTTGACAGCCGATTTAGATCTTATTGTCGCCTTAAATAACGAAAACATTTCCAAATTTTCTAAGACAATAACAACATTGGGATACAAACCCAAGGCTCCTGTCCCTGCAGAACAATTGGGGAATCCTCAAAAAAGGCAAGAATGGATTACTGAAAAAAATATGATTGTATTCTCATTTTACCATCAAACAGAACACGATAAATCTATTGATGTTTTTGTAACAGAACCTATTTCTTTCCAAGAACTCAATAAAGAAAAGAAAATAATTAAAGTAGATAATTTTAAAATTCCGATATGCTCCATTAAACACCTTATTCAGCTAAAAGAAAAAGCAGGTCGCCCACAGGATTTGGCAGATATCAAGGCTCTTAAAAAGATAAGACTTCATGATGAAAAAAAATAAACTAAAAGAACCATTTAGTTTTGAACTTGATGACAAAAAACTTAAAGAAGCTCAGCAACTAACCCCAACAGAAATATTGCGCTGGCTTGCACAAACCAACGCCCTCTTAAATAAAGCGCTGACCCCAGAACAGAAAAAAAATTGGCAAAAAATAAGAAAAGGAAAATTTTGAATTTATGCGAGCCAAAATATAGCTATCAACTTAACTTGGTTCTTTTTAACTTTTAGCTAGCGTCAGGACGAATACTTTTTGGGCGCGGTGAGAGAGGAGAACTTTTTGGCATTCTTGGACTGTAGCGCCGGTAGTGTACACATCATCTATCAATAAAATATTTTTAGCATAAATTTTATTTTCATTTTCTACTGAAAAAACTCCTAAAATATTTTTTTCTCTTTGGGTTTTTGAAAGATCTGTTTGAGAAGGAGTTTTAATTTTCTTTTTTAAAACGTTTAAAAAAAGAGGAAGCCTAAGTTTTTGAGAGAGCTCTTTAGCTAATAGAGCAGATTGATTATATTTTCTTTCTTGTAGTTTTTCAAAATGAAGAGGTACAGGAATAATACAATCAATGTCTTTGGGTACAAGATCTATCAAAAGATCTGCCAAAGGCTTAGCCAATCCAAATTTATTTTCATATTTAAATAAGTGGATCAGATTTTTAAGAACGCCTTCATAGGCACCATAACTTATGGGTTCTTGGGGTTGATTGTGCGTTCGTTTAATTTTTTGAATACAAGAGGTGCATATAAGACTTTTAGATTCTTTTTGACATTCCAGGCATACTTCCAGCGTAAACACTTGAATTAACGATGAGAAGAGATTTGAAATCTTATCCAGCAATTAAATTTTTACCTGTTACTTCTTTGGGGACGTTAAGATTCATGAGATTTAAAATAGTGGGCATAAAATCAGCCAAAATTCCATTATTAAGGGGAACTTTTTTTTGTTCAGGGTGAACATAATAAAAAGGAACAGGATTTGTGGTATGTGCGGTATGGGGCTTTAAGGTTTTATAATCAATCATTTGTTCAATATTTCCATGATCAGCCGTAATTAAAAGATGGCCTTTTTTGTTTGAAATAACCTGTAATATTTTTTCAATACAGTGATCTAGCGTTTCTACAGCTTTAATGGCAGCAGTAAGCTTCCCCGTGTGGCCAACCATATCTGCATTGGCAAAATTCAAAAGAATAAAACCAAATTCGTCTTTTTTAAGATGGTCAATAACGGTTTCAGTAACTTCCAGAGCACTCATTTCGGGCTTTAAATCATAAGTAGGGACCTCTCGGGGAGAAGGGATTAAAATTCTTTTTTCTTGAGGAAACACTTTTTCTTCTCCTCCATTAAAAAAGAAAGTGACGTGAGCATATTTTTCTGTTTCTGCAATTCTTAACTGAGGAATATGATGTTCAGCTAAAACTTGCCCTAAAATGTGGATTAAGCGAGCGGAGGGAAAAATAACAGGCAAGTTAAACGTGTCGTCATATCGGGTCATGCATAAGAAATGACATATTTTGGGAGATTTTATTTTTTTAAATTCTTTAAAATTGTTTTCAGTAAATGTACGTGTCAGTTGGCGGGCACGATCTGCTCTAAAATTAAAAAAGAGCATAGCATCATTGTCTTGAATAGTACCTTTTGGATTAATCACAGAAGGTTGAATAAATTCATCTGTTTCGCCACGACTATTGGCGGCTGAAATAGCTTCTATAGGATTTTTAAAATTAAACCCTACGCCTTCTGTGAGGGCGCGATAGGCTTTCTCAATACGATCCCAACGTTTATCCCGATCCATGGCATAATAGCGACCACACAAAGTAGCAATTGTTCCTATTTTTTCTTTTTGAATAAATTCTTGAAGCTTTTGGATATAAGTAGCGCTGATGCTGGCTAGGGTATCTCTTCCATCTAAAAAACAATGAAGATAAACAGTGTTTATATTTTCTTTTTTAGCGAATTTTAAAAGAGCAAATAAATGCTCAATGTGACTATGAACGCCACCATCAGAGACAAGGCCCATAAGGTGTAAACGTGATTTTTTTTCTTTAACAAGAGAAAATATTTTTTTTAAGGGGGCATTTTTAAAGAAATCGCCCTCATCTATGGATTTATGAATGCGGGTTAAATCTTGATATACAATACGTCCTGCTCCAATATTGGTGTGGCCTACTTCGGAATTTCCCATTTGGCCCTCTGGTAGTCCCACAGAATGACCACTGGTCATGATTTGAGAATGATTTAATGTTTCAAGCTTTCTAAATGTAGGGGCGGATGCCAGAGCAATGGCATTTCCCTCTTTTTTGGGATTTATTCCAAATCCATCTAAGACAATGAGCATGACAGGATTAGGCTTAGGCATGGTGATACGGAAGTCCTTTAAGGATAGTATATGCGCGATATACTTGTTCTAGTAAAATGAGCGGAACCAATTCGTGATTTAACGTAAAACTGGAAAGAGATAAGGTGAGATCCGATCGTGGTTCATGAGAAAAACCATAGGGTCCACCCACAATAAAACTAATATCTTTCATTTTTTGAGTGGTGAGCTGTTCCCAGGTTTTAGAAAAATATACGGAATTAAACTGCCGACCCCTTGAGTCTAAAATAATCGTAATCGTTTCTTTTTCAAGCTTTTGACAGTGTTCATAAAACTTTTTTTCATCTTTGGATTCAATCATCTGAATTGTCGCGTACGGTTTTAATTTAGAGATGTAATGTACTATTCCGTCCTTAATAAAAGGAGGGTGTATTTTTTGTGGGAGAAGTATTTGTATATTATTTTGTGGCATAGATTTTTTTATAATACGATTTTGGAATTTTAAGTCTGGGCGCATCGTGCCATAAGTTTTCTAAATCATAAAACTCGCGTACATATTCATAAAAGACATGAATGATAACGTCATTATAATCTAATAAAATCCAATTTCCCTGTGCATATCCTTCTAACCCTAGGGGGTGAAGGTTTGCTTCTTTTTTAAGATTTTCTCGAATGGTATCGATAATCGTTTGAGCATGAACAGAAGAAAGTGCTGAACAAATAAGGACATAGTCATTGAGAGTGTGCCAAGGTGTAATGTCCATGAGAATGACATTAAATGCTTTTTTATCTAAGGCTAGTTTTGAACAATAGAGTGCTAAATCTTTAGAGGTTTTAATTTTTTTCTTTGTCGTCATGATAAAGGGAATACTTTTTAATATATTCTGCCACAGAGTGAGGAACAAAGGAAGTATAAGGTTTATGATGGGCAATTTTTTGTCGTAGTTCCGAAGAAGAAATGTTTACTGTTGGAATTTTGACAATGTAGATGTCGTGCCCTGTGAAATGTCGATAGTGTTCTCCCTCTTTAAGCGTCGAAAATTCTTTTAAGAGCAGAGGACTTTCTAGAATTTTAGAAAGCGGATGTAAGGGATGCCCAGGACGGCGAACAACTAAAAGGTGACAGTTGGAAAATATTTCTTCCACGTTTTTCCACTGAGAAATTCCTAAAAAAGCATCACTTCCCAGAATAAAATAAAGTTCAGCTCCAGGGGGCAAAATATTTTTGTAATGTTTTAGGGTGTGAATGGTATAGGAAACTTCTTTTTTATTGAGTTCAAATTCTGAAATAGAAAAATCAGGAAAGCCCTCGATTCCCTTTTTTACCATTTCAAGTCGATGAAGAGAAGAGGATGTGCCTAAATATGTTTTATAAGGAGAAATGTAGGCTGGAACAAAGTAAATGTGATCTAGCGAGAATTTTTCTTTTATTTTTGAAGCCGCTTTTATATGCCCATTGTGAATAGGATCAAAGGTTCCCCCAAAAAGACCAATGCGTTTATGATCGGGCCAGTTCTTCATGTGTTGTATAAATGAGTTCTTTTATTCCCTCTCCACTGGCGGCTGAGATGGCCAATGTTTTAAATCCTTGCTCTTTAAACTGTTTTATATAGCCAATTATTTTTTTTGTATTTTGAAGGGTATCAATTTTACTTAAGATCACAATCTGATTTTTTTTAAGAAGCCGTGGATTATAAAGTCTTAATTCTTCATTAATTTGTTTAAAACGAGCTAGGGGATCACTGCTATCAGAAATATCAATAAGGTGTAAAAAAAGTTTTGACCGTTCGATATGTTTTAAAAATTTTATACCTAATCCTATCCCTTGATGGGCACCCAAAATAAGTCCTGGCATATCCGCTACCACAAAGCTTTTTTTTTCTTCCACTCGAACAACTCCCAAATTAGGCGTAAGGGTAGTAAAAGGATAATTAGCAATTTTGGGTTTTGAGTTTGAAATCCGAGAAAGAAGGGTAGACTTTCCAGCATTGGGAAGGCCAATAATACCCACATCACATAAGAGTTTTAATTCTAAAAGAATATCTTTGATCTGGCTGCGTTCTCCAGGTTGAGCCTTCCTGGGGGCCTGATTAATGGAGTTTTTAAAAAAGTGATTTCCTTTACCTCCGCGTCCTCCTTTAGCAGCTGTAAAAGATTGTTCGTGTTGAGATAAATCTGCCAAGAGCTCTCCTGTTTTTTGATCTCGAAATAAGGTTCCTTGGGGAACACGAATGATTAAATCGGTTGCATCGGATCCACTTTTTAATTGTCTTTGTCCAGGATCTCCAGATCGTGCTTTAAAATTTTTTTTATATTGAAAATCGAGCAGTGTAGAAAGAGAATGATCTGCTACAAAGATGATATCTCCTCCTTTTCCTCCATCCCCTCCATCAGGGCCACCCCGAGGAATAAATTTTTGTCTGCGGAAATTAATAGATCCGGCTCCGCCCGAGCCAGATTCAATATGGATTATGGCTTCATCAATAAATTTCATATAAAAATAAAGAGGGGAAATAATTAGACGGGGTAAACGCTTACGCGTTTTTTGTTTTTAGCTGTTCTTTCAAAAGTAACGCGCCCCTTAATTTTAGAAAAAAGAGTAAAGTCGCTACCACAACCAACATTAAATCCAGGATGAATACGAGTTCCTAATTGGCGAAGAATAATAGTTCCTGCATTAATAACTTCTCCACCATAACGTTTTACGCCTCGTCTTTGTCCCTGACTATCTCGACCGTTACTGGTGCTACCTTGTCCCTTCTTATGTGCCATACTTATTTAGCTTTCTTTACTGCAGAAACCTTTTTAGTAACTGGTTTTTTAGATTTAGCAACTTTTTTTGTTTCAGGAGCTGTTTTTGCCGTGACACCTGAAAGGCTAATTTCTTTCACTTTTAATAGAGTAAGGAATTGACGGTGTCCTCTTTTTCTTCTGGATCCCTTTCGGCGTTTATATTTAAAGATAATGTGTTTTTCACCCTTCTCTTGGCTCATGATTTCGCATAAAACTCCAGCCTTCTCAAGATAGGGATTCCCTACTTTTAGATCGGTATCAGAGATTAAGAGAACTTTCGGAAGAATAACTTCTTTTCCCAGAGGGCCTTCCAGTTTTTCAACTGAAATAAGATCTCCCACTTTTACTTTAAATTGTTTTGTTCCTGTTTCTACCACTGCGTACATAGTATTTCCTTCTAACTACTTAAAAACGTTATCTTATAAGAATTTTACCCCACTTAGTCAATGGGTTTCTTTTCTTCTTCTGAATTAACCTCAGGTTCTTTTGAGGGCTCTTCTGAAGATTCTTCAGAAGGGTCATTTTCTTCTTCTGATTCTTCTTCTTCGCTTTCTTCAATATCTTCTTCCTGTTGTGGGTGTGAAGAAAGGGCAGTTTTTTCTAATGAAGGGCCTTTAAATTCAAATTGTTCAATATGAAAGTCAGGATTAGGTTCAATAATGATTTTTTTATTAATCATTTTTTCAATCTTTCTAAATCCTTCCACTTCTTCTTCCTGCAAGGTTTTAGCAATGCTGGGATGAACAAAAAGTTGAATTTCTTTGACCGATAAATCTGTATGAAATTTGGAAAGCTCTCTAAAAATTTCATAACAAACGGTTTTATTGTTTTTTACAAAACCTTTCCCCTCGCAATAAAAACAAGGGCTGCATAAGGTTTGAATAAGGCTTTCTCGGGTTCTTTTGCGAGTCATTTCGATAAGACCCAATTCAGAAATTTTTACAATAGAGTTTTTAGCACGATCTTTTCTTAAGGAGTCTTCAAAAGTACGATATACTTTTTCCCTATGGTGATGTCTTTCCATATCGATAAAATCAACAATAATAATGCCACCACAGTTTCTAAGCCTTAATTGGTAGGCAATTTCCCTGGCTGCTTCTAAGTTAATTTTTAAAATGGTATCTTCAAAATTTCTTTTCCCAACATATCGACCTGTATTGACATCAATCACCGTTAAAGCCTCAGCTTGATCGACGATAATATAACCCCCAGATTTTAACCATACGCGCCTTCCCATGGCTCGGTTAATTTCTGCCTCAACTCCATAGGTGTCAAAAATGGGTTCTCGCCCTTTATAAAATTTGACTACTCGTTTTAAGGAGGGATTAAAATTTTCTAGGAAACGAAGAATTTGTTTATGATCCTTTTTAGAATCAATGACAATGCGATCAATGTCATCAACAAACATGTCTCTTAAGGTGCGTAAAACAATGTTGAGTTCTTCGTGAAGCAAATAGGGGGAAGGAGCTTGGACTAAATCTTTTTCAATCTCCCTCCAAATTTTTAAGAGGTAATCTAAGTCAGCTTTAATTAAGCGCGGTTTTTTATTTTCACTGGCAGTTCGAATAATAACGCCCACATCATTGGGGCAATTGTCTTGAACAAAGTCTTTAAGTCTTCGCCGTTCTTTGTCAGAAGCAATACGTCGAGAAACTCCGATGTATCTAAAAGTGGGCATTAATACTAAATTTCTTCCAGGGATAGAAAGATGCATCGTTAGCCTAGCCCCTTTAGTTCCAATGGGATTTTTAGTGACTTGAACTAAAACTTCCTGTCCTTCTTGGAGAAGTTCACCAATGTTTGGGGGTTGATGATTTCTAGATCGTCTAAAACGACGATTGTCTTGATATGATGGCCTTTCAGCAGGCACCCCTTGAGGAGGAGGTTCTGTGGATGTTTCCAAAGAAGGTTGCTGAGATTGCTCTTCTGCTAAAACATCGACATCATGATCATCTTCAAAATCTTCAATCCCAGGCAGATGATGTTGTGGAAAATCAGTGGTTTTTTCAGATAAAAATACATCCCCAGCGTATAAAAAGGCAGCTTTTTCTAAACCAATATCTACAAAAGCGGCCTGCATTCCAGGAAGTACGCGGGCAACTTTGCCTTTATAAATATTTCCAACAATTCCTTTATCTTGGGTTCTTTCGATATAAAGTTCAGCGACTGTACCTTTTTCAATGAGGGCAACTCGGGTTTCTTGCTCTGTGGCATTAATAATAAGTTCGTTACTCATATGTTTTTCTCTCTTCGTTTAAGATGACAGTATTTACGAGTAACTTTTAAGACTTAGGCACTTGCAGCTTTGCAAGGTTTGTCTGATTTTGCACAAGCAGAAGATGAGGACGGTTGCTCTGTTTTTTTGGCGTAATCTGTTGCATACCAACCTTTTCCTTTAAGTTGAAAGGAACTCTGAGATACCATTTTTTCAATGGTACCCCCACATTCCATACAAGTCTTTTTTGGCTTATCTGAAATTTTTTGAAAGATCTCAAATCTTCTGTGACATTTTCTGCAAGTATACTCGTAAACTGGCATAAAAACCTTTTATTAAAATTTAATTGTCAAATAACTCTTACTTTTAAGGTGTAACACTAAAGAATAAAAAAATCAACCCTCTAAAAGCCGATTTTTTAAGCATTTTTAGGCTGATTTTCATAAGCCTTAATCCGGTTATACTCTTCTTGTGTCATAGGAACGGCTTGAGGAATAAAATTTCTAGAGTGATCTATAAGCGCAGAGATTTTTCCCATGAGTTCGTCTGTCAACGTTCGCAAAAGCTCTTTGGTAAGGGGAGTGTGATCATAGGAAGATAAGTCCCATGGTTTCCCAAATTTAACAGTAATTTTAACAGGCTTTGGAATGGGCAATTTTTCTCCTCTGGGTACAGCTTCTGGGCATAGTGCTTTTCCAGTTCCAGAAATGCCAACAGGAACAATAGGAACTTTAGCCTTTAAAGCTAAACGAATAGCTCCTGTTTTTCCTTTAAGGAGCCCTGTTTTAGCTTCTACGGCTGAGCGGGGAATGTCTTCTTCTGCAGGTATGGTTCCTTCTGGAAAAATGGACAATAGATGGCCCTCTTTTAAAAGCCCAGCAAAAAAATCTAATGCCTCATTATCTCCTCCCCGAACAATGGGATAGGATCCTCCCAGTTCAATCAAAGGGCCTAAAATAGGGATTTTAAAATTTTCTATTTTCGACACAAACGTCACCGTGCGCCACGCGCAAATTCCAACCAGGGGAGGATCCAGATAACTTTGGTGATTGGCTGCTAAAATGATGCCTCCTGTTTTAGGAATGTTGTTATGTCCAATAATTTCAAGTCTAAAGTAAAGTTTGTGAAGAATAAAAAGTATAGCGCGCGTAAGGGTTCTTAAAAGAAAGGCCACGAAGGATTTTAACTTTAAAAATATTAAGACTTTTAGAAGTAATCGTAAAGAAGCATCTATTAAAGAAATAATAAATTTCATTTAACCTCAAAAGAAGTAAAATCGCCTAAATTTTTGTCCCAGGTGACTTCTACTTCTGTAACTTCTGCACGCTCTGGGCCTTCATGACACCAATTTATCATTTTTTGAACAGGGTTAAATTCGCCCATAATATAGATTTCTACTTGGCCGGAGGGTAAGTTTCTCGCCCATCCTGTAAGGGACAAAGAATCAGCTATTTTTTTGGCATTGGCTCTAAAAAAAACACCCTGGACATGACCTGAAATAATAAGATGTGCACGCTTAAATTGAGCCATAAAAAATGGATTCCTAGCATATTATAAACCTCTTGTAAACATTGACATTTTTAAGTTTCAGGTGTTATATACGCCAGCCTTTATGGACCATCTTATTGAGCGCGTTACAGAAGAAGTGAAGAATAGACTTTTAGCGCAAGGGCTAAAAGATCACAAAAGTTCTATCTTAAAACAGCCGATAACATTTACGATGCCCCCTAAAGCTAAAGAAGAGAAAAAAGAATTTGATCTGGCTTCTTACATTGATCACACCCTTTTAAAGCCAGATGCCAGCCATGAACAGCTTAAAAAGCTCTGCGAAGAAGCCATTCAATATCATTTTGCAACGGTCTGTGTGAATAGTTCTAATGTGGCCTATGTGGCTACTCTGCTTCGAGGTTCAGAGGTAAAACCCATTGCTGTCGTAGGATTTCCTCTAGGAGCAGCTTCCACCTCTGCCAAGGCCTTTGAAGCCAAAGAAGCCATTCAAGTGGGGGCCAAAGAAATTGATATGGTCATTAATATTGGGGCATTAAAAAGTCGAGATTACACACTGGTCACGGCTGATATTGTAAAAGTAGTTGAAGCGTCAAAGCCCTATCCTGTAAAAGTAATTTTAGAAACAGCCATGCTAACAGAAGAAGAAAAAATTATTGCCTGTGTGCTTTCCAAGATTGCCGGTGCAGCCTTTGTAAAAACTTCAACCGGTTTTGGTCCGGGAGGAGCGACTGTAGAAGATGTAAAACTTATGCGACGAATTGTGGGAAAAGAAATGGGAGTAAAAGCCAGTGGGGGAGTTAAAACCTATAATGATGCGATGAAAATGATAGAAGCTGGGGCTAATCGGATTGGAACGAGTAACGGAATTACTATTGTTACCGGCAAAGGTAAGTCTTTTGGATATTAAAAGAGTTTTGATTTTGGTGTTGGATGGAGTTGGAATTGGAGCGCTGCCAGATGCCCATCAGTATGGCGATGAAGGCTCTCATACCTTAAAACATATTTCTGAAAAAGTAACCATGAAGCTTCCCACGCTTTCTAAGTTGGGACTCAGTCATATTGATCAAGATTTAAAAATAGAAAAAAATACATCTCCCATTGGATCTTTTGGAAAAATGTTGGAAGCCTCTCCTGGAAAAGATACTTCTACGGGGCATTGGGAAATGGTGGGAATTCATTTGGATAAACCTTTCCCTACATTTTTAAACGGTTTTCCTAAAGAACTCATCGATCAATTTATTCAAAAAACGGGAGTTGGAAAAATTTTAGGAAATAAAGCAGCTTCTGGCACAGAAATTATTAAAGAACTAGGCGAGGAACACCTAAAAACAGAATATCCCATCGTGTACACCTCTGCCGATTCTGTATTTCAAGTGGCGTGTCACGAAGATATTTTTCCTCTAGAAGAGCTTTATCATCTTTGTAAAATAGCAAGACGTCTGTGTGACCCCTATGGCATTGGGCGAGTCATTGCCCGGCCTTTTAATGGAGACAGTGCTAAAACATTTTCCAGGACTCCTTATCGAAAAGATTTTGTATATGAACTTCCCGAGCCCATGCTTTTAGATTTTTTAACGCAACAAAAAGTTCCTGTGGTTGGAGTTGGAAAAATTTCAGATATTTTTAATCACCAAGGGGTGGGGCGATCTTTAAAAACAAAATCTAATGTAGAAGGATTAAACACGACTATTCAAGAAATGAAGACCTTAAAAAGAGGATTGTTATTTACTAACCTCATTGATTTTGACCAACAGTATGGCCATAGAAATGATGTGGAAGGATATGCCAGGGCGCTAGAAGAATTGGACCAGAAATTACCCGATATTATGGAAACAATAGGATCTGATGGGCTCATGATCATCACCTCTGATCATGGAAATGATCCTACCCATCCAGGGACAGATCACACACGGGAATATGTGCCTCTTTTAGTGTATAGCCCTTCTTTTCAGAGTAAAAATTTAGGGATTCGAAAAACTTTTTCAGATATTGGACAAACAGTAGCAGAAATTTTTGGTCTTGCTCCCCTAAAACAGGGAACTAGTTTCTTAAAAGAACTCATGTCATGAGAGCAGTCGACATTATCTACAAAAAAAGAGAAGGCCAAGCCTTAACTCAAGAAGAAATCTCTTTTTTAGTAAAGGGGTTTACTTCCAACGAAATCCCAGATTATCAGATGTCTGCATTTCTCATGGCTTGTTTTTTTAATCCGCCCAGTTTTAAAGAAGCTACTTATTTAACAAAAAGTATGCTCTATAGCGGAAAGATATTTGATTTTTCCACCATTCCTTTTCCAAAAGTCGACAAACATTCTACGGGCGGTGTGGGGGACAAAACCTCTCTTATTATTGCTCCCATTGTGGCGTCTTATGATGTGGCCGTTCCCATGATTTCGGGACGAGGACTGGGGCATACCGGAGGAACTTTGGATAAACTAGAATCCATCCCTGGATTTAACGTAAATCTTACTTTTCAAGAATTTGAAGAAAATCTTAAAAATATAAATGTATCGATGATGGGGCAAACTCAAGAAATTGCCCCAGCCGATGCTAAAATGTATGCATTAAGAGATGTGACGGCAACGGTAGAATGTATTCCTTTAATTACCGCTTCCATCATGAGTAAAAAATTAGCCGAAGGGACAGATGGTTTAGTGCTGGATGTAAAATTTGGAGATGGGGCGTTTATTCAAGATTTTAAAAAAGCCTGTGAATTGGCTCAGTGGATGGTGAAAATTGGAAAATCATTTGGGAAAAAAGTCATAGCCTTGGTGACCAATATGGATCAACCCTTGGGAAATAAAGTGGGAAATAGTTTAGAAGTGGAAGAATCGATTGATGTCTTAAAAGGCCAAGGCCCCAAAGATTTAGAAGAGCTTAGTCTTAAATTGAGTGGGTATATGTTGCTTTTGGGAAAAGTGGCAAAATCTCTGCCAGAAGGGATCAAACTTTCTCAAAAAGCCATTGAAAATGGAAAAGCATTAGCAAAATTTAAAACGATGGTAAAAACTCATGGAGGAGATGAAAGCGTTGTGGATTCTTTTACTTGTTTACCAAAAGCGGCATATAAACAAGAATTTTTGGCCTCTAAAAATGGGTTTATTCAAAAAATTCAAGCTAAAGACATGGGGCTAGCAGCGGCTCTTTTAGGATGTGGCCGAAATACCATCACCGATACGGTGGATTCTTCCGTAGGATTTACCCTTCATCAGAAAGTGGGTGATAAGGTTCAAAAAGGAGAAACGCTCTTGACTATTTACTATAATGATGAGAAAAAGCTTGCCGCAAGTATGGCCAAATTAAATACAGCCTATGCGATCAGTCAAAAAAGGCCTCGTTTTCAACCTCTTATTCGAAAGGTAATTTCTTAACCCCTTGATTTTAAAGGAGAAAATAATATGTCTAATACGGAAGAGAAAACACTAGGTGAAACCATGGCTACTTCTTTAGATACGTCTTCTCAAGAACGAGTAGGTTGGTTAACCGCAGGAAAGCTTATCCTTCTCAGTATAATTTCTTTAGGAGTTATTGTAGCACTTTTATCTTTAAGTGGAGAACCTGACACGTTAGTTTTGAGAGATCGGATGATCAGTTTTTGGGGATTATTTATACTCATGGGTATAGCCTATCTTATGTCCAACAATCGCTCAGCCATTAGTTTAAGAGTAGTTATTTCTGGAATTCTCATTCAACTGGCCTTTGCATTGGCTGTGATGAAAACGCATGCTGGCCAAGTTTTTTTTCAAGTGATTGGAAATGCGTTTAGTGGACTTTTAGCGTTTACCAATAAAGGGGCGGCCTTTCTTTTTGGAGAAAAACTTTTAGACTCAACCAATTTTAGTTTTATTTTTGCTTTTCAAGTGTTACCTACCGTGATTTTTGTTTCTTCGGTGACAGCGGTTCTTTATTATTTTGGTGTGTTACAACGCGTGGTAGGAGCCATGGCGTGGGTGATGACAAAGCTCATGAAAATTTCTGGTGCTGAATCGCTTTCGTCTGCCGTCAATGTCTTTGTGGGGCAAACAGAAGCTCCTTTATTTATTAGACCCTACGTTCCTCGGATGACGAATTCTGAACTTATGGTGGTGATGACGGGTGGTTTTGCAACGATTGCAGGAGCGGTCATGGCAGCGTACGCCATCTTTTTAAAACAAGCAGGTTTGGCAACAGGTCCCGGGCATTTATTGGCAGCCAGTGTGTTATCAGCACCGGCAGCGATTGTAATGGCTAAAATTATGTTTCCTGAAACAGGGAAACCAGAAACCGCAGGATCTGGGACTGTTAATATTCCTATTACTGATGTAAATGCTATTGATGCTGCAGCGCGAGGAGCTTCTGAAGGATTGAGATTAGCCGTAAATGTGGGAGCCATGCTCTTAGCCTTTATTGCTTTTATTGCTCTTTTTAACTGGGTTGTAGGAGAGGGGCTTGATAAACTTTTGGTTTGGCAAGGTTTTTCTCCCCTTCAATTATCCTTAGAAAAATTGTTTGGATGGGCATTTTCACCCCTGGCTTGGATAATGGGAGTGCCTTGGAAAGATTGTATTCAAGTGGGAAATCTTTTAGGCCAAAAAACCATTATTAATGAATTTGTGGCCTATTTAAATTTAGCACCCATGGTGAAAGAAGGAACCATTTCTTTAAGGTCCCAAATTATTGCGCTTTATGCTCTTTGTGGATTTTCAAATCTTTCTTCTATAGCCATTCAACTGGGAGGCATTGGCGTTTTGGCTCCAGATCGTAGAGGAGATTTAGCAAGACTGGGCTTAAGAGCCATGATTGCAGGATCACTGGCTTGCTTTATGACAGCCTGTTTTGCTGGAATGCTTATTTAAATGACCGATCGTGCTTTTGTAAAAGAAGCAGCTCAATTTTTACAAGAAAAATTTCAAGAAAAAGCGTCCCTTGCCATTGTCTTAGGTTCTGGATTGGGCAATTTTGTTGATTCCATCAAAAATAAGAAATCCATTTCTTATTCTCAGATTCCTCATTTTCCAAAATCAACCGTTTCGGGGCACGAGGGTAATTTTGTTTGGGGAAAGATAGAAGACGTTTCTCTTTTTATTTTACAAGGCCGGGTTCATTATTATGAGGGGCATGATTTTAATGCGGTGACCTTTCCCATTCGGGTTTTAAAAGAGCTCAATGTTAAAACCCTTGTTGTTACCAATGCTGCCGGCATTGTTCGTACTTCTTTTAAGCCGGGAGAGCTTATGTTGATTAAAGATCATATTAATTTGATGGGGCATAATCCTTTGCGAGGGGAAAATGAAGAAGCCTGGGGCCCTAGATTCCCCGACATGTCCGAAGCCTATGATAAAAAATATTTAAGTATTGCTAAAAAAGTAGCTCGAACTTTAAAACTAGCTGTTCGAGAAGGGGTTTATGTAGGGGTCAATGGCCCTAGTTATGAAACGCCGGCTGAGATTAAAATGTTAAAAACACTGGGGGCAGATGCCGTGGGAATGTCCACGGTTCCAGAAGTCATTGTGGCCAATCATCAAGAAATGAAGGTTTTAGGAATTTCTTGTCTTTCCAATTACGCGGCCCATACAGGCTCAAGGCTTTCTCACCAAGAAGTTTTAGATATTGGTAAAAAAGTTTCCGAAAAGTTTGGACTTTTTCTTAAAAATCTTGTTATGCATATGAGATGAATTTACCAGAAATTGGGCTATTTGGGATTTTAATCCTTGTTTTTACGGCTCCCTTTCTTTTTAAATCCATTGAACATAATTTAGAAATATTTTTATTTGCGATGGGCTGTTTAGCCGTGTCTATAACCGGTAGCTGGAATATGCACCTTGTCAGTGAAGCATTCAGAGAACCTCTTCCGATTAGTAGCGTTGTGTTAGGAGCGGGACTTTTATTTAAATGGAGCAGAAAAAAACTGGAAAGTGGAATTCAAGCGCTCTTAACCCGTATTCCTTTATCGATATTTATTTTTCTTCTCATTGTTTTATTGGGAGTACTTTCAAGCATTATTACAGCTATTATTGCTGCTCTTATTTTGGTAGAAGTGATTTCAATCTTAAAATTAGATCGAACTTCAGAGATTCATATTACGATTATTGCCTGCTTTTCTATTGGATTAGGTGCTGCCCTAACGCCCATAGGAGAACCTTTAAGTACGATTGTGGTAGCTAAGCTACATCAAGATTTTTGGTATTTATTTAAAAATTTTGGAATTTTAATTTTGCCGCCTATTTTTGTTTTAGGATTTTTTGCGCCCTTGTTTCATAAACCTTCTAAAGAGGGTCTAGAAGCTACTTCTTGGAAAGAAGAAGATTCTATAAAGTCTGTGATCATTAGAGCGCTTAAAGTATATGTATTTGTGATGGCGCTTTTATTTTTAGGAGCGGGATTTAAATCCCTCATTAATACGTATCTTATTGTTCTTTCCAGTGGAGTTTTATTTTGGTTAAATATGGCCTCTGCTGTTTTAGATAATGCAACATTAGCGGCGGCAGAAATTAGCCCAACTCTTAGCCATGTTCAAATAAAATCTATTCTCATGGCGCTTTTAATTAGTGGCGGAATGCTTATCCCTGGAAATATTCCTAATATTATTGCAGCCAGTAAACTTAAAATTAAAAGCCGAGAATGGGCAAAGCTCGGCGTTCCCCTGGGACTTGTCATGATGTTCATTTATTTTTTGATTTTACATATCATCTGACATATCACTATCTTAAAAGATGGATACTCGCTTCTTAATTAATAAAGCCATTGAAGCTCGAAAAAAAGCCTATGCCCCCTATTCAAGACATAAAGTGGGAGCTGTGGCGGTGGCAAGCGATGGGGGGCTTTATACCGGATGTAATATTGAAAATTGTGTATTTTTAGGAGAGTGTGCAGAACGAGTGGCCATTTACAAAGCCTTAAGCAGTGGAGCAAAAAAAATTGTAAAAATTGTTGTGGTAACCGGAAATAAAAAACTTTCTCCTCCTTGTGGAATTTGCAGGCAAGTCATGCGAGAATTTAATCCAAAGCTTGAAATTGTTGTAGCCAATCTACAAAAAGAATTTAAAATTTTAACCCTTCAGGATCTTTTGCCCTATTCTTTTGGCCCAGATTCCTTTCGACTAGGACAAGATTAAGAAAAAAATGAAACCCCTCCTCATTAAAAATGGGACCGTTGTGACCATGAATCCGTTAAGAGAAACCTTAGCGGCAGATATCCTCATTGAAAATAACAAAATTAAAAAAATAGGAAAAAATCTTAAAATTCCTTCCGCTCAGATTATTGAGGCTAAGAATACTTGGGTGCTTCCAGGCCTTATTCAAACACATGTGCACCTGTGCCAAACTCTTTTTAGAAACCAAGCAGAAGATTTAGAACTGTTAGATTGGCTAAAAGAAAAAATTTGGCCATTAGAAGGGGGGCACACAGAAAAAAGTGTGTTTTTATCTGCTCAGTTAGGCATTGCTGAACTTTTAAAAAGTGGGACCACAACTATTTTAGATATGGGAACGGTTCATCATACGGATCAGATTTTTAAAGCCTGCGAAGAACTTGGAATTCGCGCTTTCTCAGGAAAAGCGATGATGGATGAGGGAAATGATATTCCTCGTGGACTTCAAGAATCAACCCAAGATTCCCTAAAAGAGACCAAAAGACTCATTGAAAAATGGCATGGAGCTGCGCAAGGAAGGCTAAAGTATGCCTTAGCTCCCAGGTTTGTCCTTTCTTGTAGTGAAAAACTCTTGCGAGAAGTTCAAAAAATAGCTCAAGAAAAAAATCTACTTATTCATACGCATGCTTCTGAAAATAAAAAAGAGTGTGAGGAAGTTCAAAAACAAAAAGGAAAAACAACCATTGGCTATTTACACCAATTAGGATTATGTGGTCCTCATTCTTCTTTTGCCCATGGTGTGTGGCTTAATGATGAGGAATTAGAGATTCTTTCAAAAACAAAAACCAATATTTCTCACTGTCCTTCTTCAAATTTAAAATTAGGTTCGGGTATTGCCAATACTCCTAAAATGTTAGAGCAAGGCATTAATGTGGGATTAGGAGCAGATGGGGCTCCCTGCAATAATAATCTAGATATATTTCAAGAGATGAGATTAGCGGCACTTATTCAAAAACCCTTGAGAGGAGTTAAAACCTTATCTTCTCAAACGGTTTTTGAAATGGCGACCTTAAAAGGCGCCAAAGCGTTGGGTTTAGAACAAGAAATAGGCAGTATTGAGGTTGGGAAGAAAGCGGATATTGTTTTAGTTTCTAAGAATGTCTTACATGCCCTCCCTAATTCTGACCCTTATACGACACTCGTCTATTCTACCCCTGCCTCAGATGTACAAACCGTCATTGTAGATGGAAAAGTGGTCGTCAAAAACCGAAAAATTTTAACTACTTCTGAAGAAGACTTATTAGATTCAATCAATTTCAGTTGATGATGGCCATGTTTTTAGATACATAGGTTCTTCGATAAGATTAAGTATGGGTTGCTGCGATACGAAAACTTATTTTTCAAAAGAAGTCATTAAAAAATTGAAATGGATACTCTACGCAGTATTTTTAATTAATGCGGGAATGTTTTTAGTAGAATTGATAAGCGGACTTATCGCCAATTCCAGTGCCCTAAAGGCAGATTCCTTGGATATGTTTGGAGATGCATTGGTCTATGGACTAAGTTTATTTGTTCTCTCTAAAAACCATAAGATTCAAGCTAGGGCTTCAGTGATAAAAGGGTTAATCATGTTTCTCTTTGGATTATATGTTTTTGGGGAAGCTTTCCATAAAATAATTCATCCCATAGTTCCAACAGCACAAACGATTTCTCTTATTGGTATTTTAGCGCTCATGGCGAACATGCTATGCTTTGTCTTATTAACAAAACATAAAGATAAAAATATAAATTTGAAATCTTCTTGGATTTGTTCCAGAAATGATCTTTACGGAAATGTCAGCGTTATCGGAGCGGGGATTCTTGTTGGTTATTTCAATTCCATGTGGCCAGATATTATAGTTGGTTTAGGAATAGCTGTGTTAGTGCTGTATTTTTCAGTCATGGTGATAAAAGAGTCACTCGCACATACGCAATAAAAAAACTAAAACCATTTCCACAGCCACCATTTTTCAAAAAGGACCTTGCCAAGGTGCCCTGTAAAACTGGGAGCGCGCATTTTAATCTGTGGAGTGGGTTCAGCATAGAAATTTCCTTTTCCAATTCCGGCTTTGTTATCTCCTGTTTCAATAAAGCATTCTCCATATCCGCTAAAAGATCTAACTTGGCCTTTACCCGTCCAGGCGTGTGCCAAATTTTCAGAAACTACTTCAGCTTCCCCATGTGCGAAAACTCCTGCTTTGGGCAAAGGTTTTCCTAATTTAAGCGGAATAACAGCAATATCTCCTATGGCATATATAGATTTAAATTTTGTTTCTAACGTGTGACGATCAACAGGGATCCATCCACTTTCATTGATAAGTCCGGAATTTTGTAGCACCTCTGGTGCTTGGTGCGGAGGTATATAAATTAAAAGGTCATAAGGAACGGAAACGTTATTATTAAAAAGGATCTCCTTTTTTTCAGGATTTATAGACTTAATTTGATGACTTGGATAATAACTAATTCCTTTCTGTTCAACCATCCTACGAACAGCGCTTGATATTTCAGGACCAGCAACTCCCATGGGACCAGGCTCAGCGGCATAAAGCTCTATTTGTACGGCAGGTCGTATTTTTTTCTTTCTACATTGATATTCAATAAGCATAGCAGCTTCGTAAGGTGCTGCAGGACATTTATAGGCGGGAGCTGCTGTCAGTAAAACAATGCGGCCAGAACGAAATTTTGAAAGATCATCTCGAATGCCTTCGGTACCTTCGGCTGTATAGAGATTATGTCCAGCTTGAGTTAATCCTGGAATTTTTTCCGGTGCCAATGTTGCGCCCAGTGAGACAATTAAAGCATCACTTTTAAGCTCCTCTCCATTTACATGAACCGATTTTTTAATGGGATCAATGTGTTCAATGTTTCCGCAAACGACTTCAATCCCCTTTTTTTCTAGGAGAGCGTAAGATTTTTGAATTTTTGAGAGTTGTCGTGTGCCCATCATCAGCCAAAGTAAAGAAGGGGCAAAAAGGTAATTTTTATCACGCTCAATTAATATGACGTGATCCTTTTTTGGCAAAAGCTTACGAAGTCTATTGGCAGCCACCAATCCACCGCTGCCCCCTCCCAATATAAGCACTGTTTTATTTTGATTCATTTGCCGCTCCTTTTTTAAAAAACTAGACAATTGATTTTAATGTTAATATAGTAGTTTAGAAATTAATTGATTACATTAAAAATGTCTAGATTTTTATGGAAGAAAAAATAATTCAGCTTCATGCAGAAATCTGTAAGTGTCTTGCTAGTCCTGTGCGGCTGAAAGTTCTTAATGTTCTACGCAAAGGGGAAAAATCCGTTGATGTTTTAGCAAGAATACTAGGGGTACAAAAAGCAAATCTTTCCCAACACCTTGGAATCTTGCGACAACGAAAAATTGTAACAACTCGAAAATCAGGATTAAATATTTTTTATTCAATTTCAAATCCCAAGATGTTGAAAGCGTGTGATATCTTAAGAGAAATACTTTTTGAGCAACTTCAAGAAAGTGAAAAGCTGATCAAGGGAATGACGAAAAAGAAACAAGGAGAAGAAAAATGAAAATATTATTTATTTTAAATGATCCATCCTATGGTAGTGAACGAAGTTATAATGGATTGCGATTAGCTGGTTCTGTTTCTAAGCAAGAGGGGGTAGAGGTTTTTATTTTTATGATGGGGGATGCGGTTTCTTGTGCAAAGTCAGGGCAAAAAGTGCCGCAAGGATATTACAATATTGAGATAATGGTAAAAAATGTTCTTAGCAATAAAGGCAAAGTTTGTGTTTGTGGAACTTGTATAGATGCTCGAGGTATTACAGAAAGCGAGTTAATTGATGGGGTAGAAAAAAGCACCCTGAGTTATTTAACAAATTGGACAATGGAAGCGGATAAAATTTTGGTATTTTAATTTCTTTGCTTTTTTTAAAATACCCATTAATAATTATTCTCCTAAACACAAGGGAGGTGATTATGAACGTGATGAAAACAAAAATGGGATGGATAGAAGTTGTATGCGGTAGTATGTTTAGTGGTAAAACCGAAGAATTGATTCGACGGCTGCGTCGCGCTCAAATTGCTAAATTAAAAGTTCAAGTTTTTAAACCCACCATTGATTCTAGATATTCTGCTGATCACATAGCTTCTCATAATTCTCAAAAACTCTTAGCCAAGGCCATTCGTTCAGCTCAAGAAATTTTAAATTTAGTGGAAAAAGATACCCAAGTAGTTGGAGTAGATGAAGCCCAATTTTTTAATCAAGATTTAGTAACGGTATGCCAAACGTTGGCCGATCGGGGAATTCGAGTGATTGTGGCAGGATTAGATCAGGACTATCGCGGCGTTCCTTTTGAACCTATTCCTCAACTTTTAGCCGTAGCAGAATATATTACTAAAAATAATGCTATTTGTGTGGTGTGTGGAAATCCAGCCAGCCGTTCCCAACGCATTGTAGCCGAAGGAGATCGAGTAGTGGTGGGAGCTCAAGAAGCTTATGAAGCCCGGTGTCGCTTGTGTTTTGATGCCAAGCTTCATGAAAAAATAAAACAAAAAGAAGAAAAGCACGCCAAATCTAAAACGACGCATCGTCAACCAGAAGTTAGGGCATAACATTGGAAGTAATGGGAGAAGTAGGGCATCGATATGGAGACAATTACCATATTTTGTCAGATCCTTTTTTGTCTTCTCTCTTAGCCACGCTGTGTTCTAAAAAAACAGAACAACCTCTCATTACAGATCTTATTAAAATTCTCTATCATGCTCTTTTGTGTCGAGTGGTGGGATTAGAATTTCCCTGTAAGAAAAATACCATTCAAACCCGAATGAGCAAATTTCATAAAGAAGCTGTCTTACAAGCACCTCTTATGGATTTTAATACCAAAGTAGTTACGGTTAATTTGGCCAGGGCCGGTATTGTCCCTTCACAACTCAGTTATGAATTTTTTAATCACATTTTTAAACCTAAATATGTCAGGCAAGATCATATTTATATAAATCGTGTAACCGATGCTAAAGATCATGTCGTGGGAAGCCAAATTAGTGGGTATAAAATTGGAGGGAGCATTCATAACGCCATGGTATTATTTCCAGATCCCATGGGAGCAACTGGGGGAAGCATTTGCGCAACTTTGAATTTATATAAAAAGAAAATTCCTGGAAAACCTTTAAAATGGATTGCCCTTAATTTAATTGTGACGCCAGAATATTTAAAAACGGTTAAAAAAGAACATCCCGACCTTAGGGTATATGCATTAAGGCTCGATCGGGGACTGAGTTCAAAAAGAATATTAAAAACAACCCCCGGGACTTATTGGGATCAGGAAAAAGGGCTTAATCAATTTCAATATATTGTTCCAGGAGCAGGAGGTTTGGGAGAACTGTTAAATAACGCTTTTGTATGAAACCAAAAGAATATAAAGAAAATTTAAAAGTTTTGTTATCTGAAGAAATGCTTCAAAGGCGCATTCAAGAATTAGGAGCAAAAATTACCCAAGATTATAAGGGGAAAAAGCTCGTTATTGTGTGTATTTTAAAAGGGGCTTTTATGTTTTGTGCAGATTTGATTCGTCATATTGATCTGCCCTTAAGTTGTGACTTTTTTGGTGTGGCAAGCTATGGAGATTCCACAAAATCCTCAGGAATTTTACAAACGACCTTAGATGTGAGTAGTTCTTTAGAAGGCAAAGATGTTTTGATTGTAGAAGATGTGGTGGATACGGGACTGACGATTGAATATCTTCAACGGTATTTTTCTTCTAAAAATCCAAAATCCATTAAACTGTGTTCGCTTCTTTTGAAACCTAAAAGCTTAAAACAAAAAATTCAGGTTGATTATTGTGGTTTTGAAATTGGCGATGAATTTGTGGTGGGCTATGGCATGGATGCTGCTCAACACTACCGAAATTTAAAATATCTAGCGGTTTTGACTTAAGAATTTCTGAACTTCTTCAGCTACAATTTGATCTAAAGGAAGTGTCTGAGAAGAAGGTGAAGAAGAAGGCGGTTTAGGGCGTCCTAATCCTGCCTTTTGTCTTTTTTCAAGAAGGGCCTGAATAAGATCTTGGGATAAAGGTTTTGGATTTCCTAAAGGCTTTGAATACCATTCAATTTTAGCCAAATGTTCTACGAGTTCTAAGCGATAATAAGCTTGGGCCAAGGTGCTTCCAACTGCTAAAACTCCATGGTTTTTTAGTAAAAAAACATCGTAATAGTTTAAATATTCGGAAAGTTTTTTTTCACAAATAAGGGGAACTTCTTCACCCAAAGTGACGATGGCTTCGGCAATATATATTTTTTGAAGAGGAGTCTGGCTTACCGCAAAAGAAGTAGCCATGGGCGGATGCGCATGTACGATTGCTTGAATATCTGGCCTAGAATGATAACAGGTTAAGTGAAGATTGATTTCTGAAAAAATATTATAGGTGCCGGCTATTTTTTTACCTTCTTGGTTTAAGGTTACCAGCATTTCTTCTGTAACGTCTCCCTTACTTTGGGCGGTAGGGGTGGCTATAATTTTTGTTCCAGATTTAACAGAAATATTTCCATCGTGATTGGCGACAAAGCCCTTGGCGTAAAGTTTATGAGAAAACTGGACGATGTGGTTTTTTATTTTTGATTCCATGATGACACCTTATCTCTATTACATTTATTTATTTGTCAACGCAGGATAATTAAGGTATACTTTTTTCGTTCTGCAGTACGTTCTTTTAAAATTGCACATTCTTGATAATTAAATCGAAGTATTTTTTCGTAGTAAAACCGAAAGGGGATCTTTTATATGCGAAAAGTGCTTGGTTTTTTACTGTGTTTTTTCATTATATGTTCAAGTTTGGCATTTAAACCCATAGAAAAGGCTTCTTCAGAGCTTCAAGTGGTTAAAATTGATGCTTCTACGAAAGAAGAAAGAACAAAAATTTCTTCTTTGGGAGTCTCTATTGAAGAAGTGTATGATCATTATATTGTCGGTTTTTGTCATGAAAAAGAGTTGGCAAAACTTTCAAAACAAGGATTTAATTTTAGAGTTCAATCTCTGCCCGCATTTTTACTGGATTTTCCCCCTTCGGATAGTGCTTTTCATAATTTAAAAGAATTAAATGATGAAATACTGGCTTTAAGTCAAACCTATGCTTCCATTATGACCCTTTCTTCTATTGGAAAAAGTGTGGAAGGGAAAGATTTAACGATGATCAGAATTTCTGGTCCCCAAAACAAAGAAGGCGAAAAACAAGCTATTATTTTTCTGGGGACACATCATGCCCGGGAACATTTAAGTACAGAAGTTCCTTTTTATTTAACAAAATATTTAGTCGAAAATTATGGAAAAGATGAAAAAGTAACCCAATTAATTGATGAACGAGAAATTTGGATTATTCCCTTAGTTAACCCAGATGGAACGGATTATGATGTGAAAGGAAATAAACCTTATAAGTGGTGGAGAAAAAATCGCCAGGGAAAAGGGGCGGGATCTGTTTATGGGGTCGATCTCAATAGGAATTATGGATATAAATGGGGCGGAGAAGGAGCAGGAGATAGTCCAGATTCTGAAACTTATCGGGGAGAAACTGCTTTTTCTGAACCTGAAACACAGGCAGTAAAAACGTTTATTGAAGCCCATCCCAATATTACAACGCTTTTAACGTATCATACGTTTAGTGAGCTCATCTTATATCCGTGGGGGCATCAATACGATAGCATTGAAGATCAAAAAGCTTTACGTGTTCATGAAGTTATGGCCCAGACCATGGGAAGAATGACGGGGTATAAACCTCAGCAATCGTCTGATCTTTATATTACGTCGGGAGATACCACGGACTGGTCTTTTGGAGAACATGGGATTATTTCATTTACTTTTGAACTCTATCCTGCATCGCTGTGGGAAGGTGGATTTTATCCGCCCGCCAGCGTAATTCAAGATGTCGTGAATAATAATATTCCGTCGGCACTTTATTTAATTGATTATGCAGATAATCCTTATCGCGTGCTGTCGGGGATGAAACCGAGAGATTTTCTGACGGTGAGCGATGTATGGCCACCAAGGCTTCACTAATATCGGACGGACGGAAAACCGTCCGCGTCTAAAAATTTTACGCTTCCCTTGTATCCTCTAACTCTTATTTACGCTACAGAATGTATTTTCCGTGTTGGCACGAACTTTGCTTATCATCCTTTTTATTGATTAGAGTAAAGTGCTCTTATATGATCAAACAATTTTAAAAAGGAGTAGTAGTAATGATGAACCATAAAAATAATGGGAATGAATACATAACAAAAGATTTCTTAAAGGAAGCTTTTAATGATTTTGCACATCAATGGATTGTACCCCTCCATGCAGAGATAAAAACGATCAAGGAAGATGTAGAGGTTCTCAAAAAAGATGTCAAGGTTCTGAAAGAAGACGTGAAGGTGCTTAAAGAAGACGTGAAGGTGCTTAAAGAGGACGTGAAGGTGCTTAAAGAGGATGTACGAATTCTCAAAGAGGACGTGAAGGTTCTTAAAGAAGATGTGAAGGTTCTTAAAGAAGATGTGAGAGTTCTGAAAGAGGATGTAAATGTACTAAAAGCAGATATGAAAAAAGTCAAATCTGATATTGCTGAAATGAAAATAGATATCTCAGAGCTTAAACAAGAAATGAGAGAGGTAAAAAAAGTTCAAAAAAAACAAGATGTTCAAATTACTGCTTTTAAAGATTTTATTCGTTTTGGGGGTCGCTTAAGTTGAAAGGCTTTATAACCATAATGGCTACGGGACTGGGATTAGGGTATTTGCCCTTTGCACCCGGAACATGGGGATCGCTGCTGGGGATTTTACTGGCCTATGGGCTGTCTTTTTTATCTTTGCCCATAGCTTCTTTAACCTTGATCGCTTTTATTTTTTTTGCCATTTGGTGTGCGACACACGCAGAAACTTATTTTAAAAAAAAAGATGCTTCTCAAATTGTAATTGATGAAGTTTGTGGAATGGCAATTTCTCTTTTCTGTATTCCTTTTACTCTTCAAAATATTTTTATCGCTTTTTTGCTTTTTCGGCTATTTGATATTGTAAAACCTTTTCCAGCGCGTCTTTTTGAACAAAAATTAAAAGGTGGATATGGCATTGTTTTAGATGATGTCATGGCAGGTATTTATGCCAATGTCATGTTACAAGGTATTCGGTTATTTTTATGAGGGTAGAAGAAAAAATCATTCACCTTTTAACGCAGCAGAAAAAAACAGTTTCTCTGGCAGAATCTTGTACGGGAGGATGGGTAGGAGAAAAACTCACTTCTATTCCGGGAGCTTCAAAAGTATTTGGTTTTGGAGTAGTGAGTTACTCAGCCAAAGCCAAACAAAAATTATTGAATGTTCCTGCCTCTTTAATAAAAAAATATGGAGAAGTTTCTCCAGAAGTAGCTTGTGCCATGGCCAAGGGGATCTTATCTCTTTCTAAAAGCACCTATGCATTGGCGATTACGGGTATTGCAGGCCCAACCGGTGGTACTTCGAAAAAACCTGTAGGAACCGTGTGTTTATCATTGATTTCTAAAGATGGGCAGCATATAAAAAATAGGACCCTTTATTTAAAGGGTTCAAGACACCACATTAGAAAAAAAGCGTCTGATCAGATTTTAAAAATGTTGTATTACTCTTTAACAAACTAAAAAAGGGGGTATCATGACCAGTCCACTAACAGTAGAAACCAATAAAGAAAAAGGGAAATCCATTGAGCTTGCCATTAGCTCCATTGAAAAACAGTTTGGAAAAGGTTCCATTATGCGGTTGGGAGCTGAAGGAAATCTTCATGGAGATATTCCAGCTATTTCTACCGGATCTTTAGGATTAGATATTGCGATGGGCGTGGGTGGCCTTCCCAGAGGACGTGTTATTGAAATTTTTGGTCCTGAATCTTCAGGAAAAACAACCTTAACTCTTCATGCTATTGCAGAAGCACAAAAAGCAGGAGGAATTGCGGCTTTTATTGATGCTGAGCATGCCCTAGATGTGGATTATGCTCGAAAATTAGGAGTAAAAACCGATGATCTTTTAATTTCTCAGCCTGATACGGGAGAGCAAGCTTTAGAAATTGCAGAAACATTGGTCCGTAGTGGGGCCATTGATATTGTGGTTGTAGACTCTGTGGCAGCCCTGGTTCCCCGTGCTGAAATTGAAGGGGAAATGGGAGATTCTCACATGGGACTTCAAGCAAGGCTCATGTCTCAGGCCCTTCGAAAACTAACCGGAAGTATCAGTAAATCTAAAACTACCCTTGTTTTTATTAACCAACTTCGGATGAAAATTGGAGTGATGTTTGGGAATCCAGAAACGACAACGGGTGGAAACGCCCTTAAATTTTATGCGACTACCCGAATTGATATTCGTCGGGTTGGAGCTATTAAAGAAGGAGAAGAAGTCAAGGGTGCACGAACTTTAGTTAAAATTGTAAAAAATAAAGTTTCTCCTCCGTTTAAACATGTAGAGTTTGATATTCTTTATGGAAAAGGAATTTCTTATTTAGGAGAAGTCGTGGATTTAGGTTCAAATCACAATGTTATTGAAAAATCAGGGGCGTGGTTTACCTATGGGAATGAAAAATTAGGACAAGGCAGAGAAAAAGCCATTGAACATTTAAAGGCCAATCCTAAATTAGCAGAAGAAATTAAAAAGAAAATTTACCTGGCTGTTGGGTTTACTAAAAAAGAAGTGGTCCCGGCGGACAAACCCGCAGCTACTCCTAAGAAGAAGTAATTTTAAATTGAATGCAGCTCGATGAAATTCGAAGGCGATTTTTAACTTTTTTTGAATCCAAGGGGCATGCTGTTTGTGCCTCTTCTTCTTTAGTTCCCAAAAATGATCCTACGCTTCTTTTTACCAATGCTGGGATGGTTCAATTTAAAGACTACTTTCTAGGCAGCCAAACTCCGGAATTTAAAAAAGCTACCACATGCCAACTCTGTATCCGCGCGGGTGGAAAGCATAATGATTTAGAAAATGTGGGAAAAACAGCTCGTCACCACACATTTTTTGAAATGCTAGGGAATTTTTCTTTTGGGGATTATTTTAAAGAAAAAGCAATTCATTATGCCTGGGAATTTTTAACCCGAGAATTAAAAATTCCTAAGAAAAATCTCTATGTTTCTGTTTATGAGGAAGATAAAGAGGCTTATCAAATCTGGCATAAAAAAATAAAAATTGAACCCAAGCGAATTTATAAATTTGGGAAAAAGGATAATTTTTGGGCCATGGGGGATACCGGACCGTGTGGTCCTTGTTCAGAAATTTATTATGATCAAGGAGAAACGGTAGGCTGTGGAAAGAAAACCTGTGATGTGGGGTGTGAGTGTGATCGCTATATAGAGATTTGGAATTTAGTTTTTATGGAATTTGAAAGAACGAAAGAGGGGATTTTAACTCCACTTCCAAAACCATCTATTGATACTGGAATGGGGCTTGAACGACTGGCCTCAGTTCTTCAAGGGGTTCAGAGTAATTATGATATCGATCTTTTTCAAAATCTTATTCGAGATATCGAAAAAACAGTTTCAAGGAAGTATGGAGAAAATAGTGATTCTGATATTTCCCTTCGTGTGATTGCAGATCACATTCGTTCCACGACGTTTCTTATTTCTGAAGGCGTTCTTCCTTCAAACGAAGGGCGGGGCTATGTACTTCGAAGAATTATGAGGCGTGCCATTCGGCATGGCAAAAAACTGGGGCAAGATGCTCCTTTTCTTTATAAGTTAGTTTCTTCAGTAGTAGATCTGATGAACAAATCCTACCCTCAGCTCAAAGAACAAAAACCCTTTATAGAAAAAGTGATTTTTTCAGAAGAAGAGCGTTTTTTAAAGACGTTGGATAATGGGCTTAAAATTTTAGAAGGTGAAATTTTAAAACACCATGAACAAAAAAAGAAAATTCTTTCTGGTGAAACCATTTATAAGCTCTACGATACTTTTGGTTTTCCGATAGACTTAATTTCTGTTCTAGCGCAAGAACAAAAATTAACTCTGGATATGTCCGGATTTGAAACCTATATGAATGAGCAGCGAACACGGGCTCGAAGTAAATGGGTGGGATCGGGGGAGAAAAAAGAAAACCCCCTCTATCAAGAATTATCTAAAAAAATAAAGTGTGAATTTTTAGGGTATGAAACTTTTAAAACTTCCTCAAAATTAAAAGCCATTATTTTTGAAGGTCAGAGGGTTGATCTTTTACACGTAAAAGATCAACCATTAGAGGTCGAACTTATTTTTGATAAAACTCCTTTTTATGGAGAATCCGGGGGGCAAGTTGGAGATACGGGCGTTATTAAAGCTGAAAAAGTGGAAATTGAAATTACAGATACCCAAAAACCGTATCTTGAGTTTATTGTTCATCGAGGGAAATTAATTAAAGGAGAATTACAGGTTGGAAAATCCTATGAACTTCAAATTGATTGCGAACGAAGACACGATATTGTTTTAAATCATACAGCTACTCACATGCTTCACACTGCACTTCAAGAGCAATTGGGAGATCATGTGAGACAAGCAGGAAGTTTAGTAGCCCCAGATCGATTACGGTTTGATTTTACCCATTTTCAGCCATTAACCCCGTTAGAAATTGAAAATTTAGAAAATTTTATGAATGATAAAATTGCTGCCAGTGACCCTGTGACAGTAACGGTAATGTCATTTAAAGACGCAATGGAAATTGGTGCTATGGCCCTTTTTGGAGATAAGTACGAGGATAGAGTTAGGGTCATTCAAGTAGGGGATTATTCGATAGAACTGTGTGGAGGAACACATCTTCATTCAACATCTCAAATTAGGCTTTTTAAAATTATTTCTGAAACGGGAGTTTCTGCAGGAATAAGACGCATTGAAGCCTTAACGGGTAAAGGTGCCTTTCAATATCTTAAAACACGAGATGAAAAGTTAGGAGAAATTGAATTGGAATTAAAAACGAAGGCTTCGGATGTGCCTCATCGAGTTAAAAGTCTTTTGGAGCGAACCAAAGAGTTAGAAAGAGAACTTTCAAAGTCTCAAGATAAGCGTGTTTCTGAAGAGTCGAAAGATCTTTTATCTCAGGTGAAAGAAAAAAATGGAGTTAAGATTTTAGCCGCTGTTATTTCGGCCTCTGATATTTCTGTGTTGCGTACGTATTGCGATACCCTTCGAGATCGATTGAAATCTGGGATTATTGTTTTAGGAGCTGAAATTCAAGGGCGCGCGGTTTTAGTTTCAGCCGTTACTAAAGACTTAACCTCCACCTATTCTGCCCATGACATTATTCAAAAACTCTCTCCTTTAATTGGTGGAAAAGGGGGCGGAAGAGCTGACCTTGCCCAAGCCGGCGGTCCCGACATTTCTCACCTGAACGACGCTATTCAAAAAGCATTTGAAAAAGTATGATATTTTTTATGGAGATGTAGACTGTTTTTGAATAGTGAGAGGAACCGTGGTCCATTTTTCAGATTTCATTCGGCTATAGGTAAGAGATCCTCCTCCTGGATAATAGTTGGATATTGTTATATCATCAAAACATTCGTTTTTAGATCCTAGTTTAGCAGGATCAATCTTAATTTCTGTAATTACTTGGTCATCAAATTTAATTTTTGCTGTAAAAGTATCCATGTATTGGACATCATAGCCTGGGTATAGCATCATTGTGCTATAGACCTTATTTTGAGGAGGATCATAATACCGATCATTAATTTCTGGATAGGGAGCAGATGAAGCATAAAATTTAGGTTCTCCTTCATCTGAAAGTTTTCGAGTGGTTTTTTCATCATAAGAATCCATCGAGCTATAGAAAGATTTGTAACCGGAAATGGAAAAACTAGAAGTGGATTTTCCCATAATTTGATCCATCTTTGTGCGATCTTCATCAAAAGAAACACGCATATGAAGAGTTCCAATAGGTCTAGCAGGGAGTTTTTCTAAAGTACAATCTTGAGGATATGTCCGACACCCTTGTGTATCTCGATTTTGGGTATCAGGATTATATTCGTAACAATACTCTAATGTGGCATCTATTTTTTCTTGTTCACAGAAGGGTTTCAGAGGAGGGAAAATATTTTTAATAGCCATTAATGTTTGAGGAAGTGTATTATCTTTTAAATTAGAGATAGAAGGAATATGGCTATCACAATCTCCTTCGTCTAAGCATTGTTTTCGAACTTGTGCGGCATCTGCTAAATCATTTTTCAAATTGTCTAGTAATCTCTTATGCTCTTTTTCAACGAATTCTTCTTGTTTTTTTAACTCTTCTTGTGCTTTAAAAAAGTTTTCTTTTAGAGTTTTAGTTTGTTTCATGCATTGAATAGAAATTTTTAGTGCTTTCTCAGAAGCGTTAATAGCCTGATCGCATTCTAAATCATTGGGATTAGTCTCACGGCAAGCAAATTTCATTTCTTCAGATGCTTTATGACTTAAATAATCCTTTTCTTCACACAGACGAAGGTGGTTATTAAGTGTTTTCTCGGCATTTAAAATAGTAGCTTTATAAGAATTAAGACTATTTGTGAGCGACTTTCTTTGTGCTTCAAGATCTTGATTCAGTTTTTGGGTTCTAGCTTGATAGATTGCTTCACATTGATTCTTAACTTGTATTTGGTGAGTGGTGCTTTTTTGAATGGCACTACGGACTTGAGTAATTAAAGAATCTAGGCGATTTTTTAGGGTTATTAAATGGGGTAATTCTTCTTTTAAATGTCTTAATTCAAATGTTTTTTGTGCCCACTTAACCATGACATCATTTTGTTTTTTCTGTAGTTTATCTTCAGCACCATAATATGCGTCAAAAACCATATTTCTAATAAAACCCGCACCAAAATATTTTAGGAAAAGATTGAAGTTATTTTTGACAAGATTTTGAGCCTTTTCTAGTTTAAGAGCGGTATCTTTTGTTTTTTGTAAAACATTTTTTATAGATTCTAGGACTTTTTTATATTCTTTTCGGTTTTTAACCGCATCTTTTATTTGTCCTTTGGTTTGAGAAGAAAGAGGGTCTTCTAATAATGTGTCAATAAAAGTTAATAATTTATCTAAAGAATAGCTTATGAGTTGCTTTTGCACTTCCCCCCCAATTTTTTCGCCTATCAGTGCATTTGTGTCCGTTAAGCCCAACGATCGTTTTGCTGTAATTTGCGCCATTTTTTGTATAATAGATTTAATGGCAGTGACAGCATCCGCAATAATCGTCAATGCAATGATGGTAAGATAAGGGGCTTGGTCAATGGTTTCATTGGCAGAAGGTGTGTATTCAAGAATAGAAGTTAAAGATTCAATATCAGCTTTGTTGGACATGATGGAATCATCTAAAGAAGAAGCCAATTTAATCAGTGCTTGATATGTTTTTTTAAGCTTACATCCATTGTCATTGTCATATCCTTTATTATTTGAACAAGCAGAAGAAGCGGCTGTATCTAAAATATTTTGGATTTGAGATTCAAGGTTATTAATTGTTTGAGTAAGAGCCGTAATATTATCAAATATGGCTTTATCATTTGTTGAAATGACATCAGATTGATATTTAGAAGGTTGTTCTATTATTTTTTTTAAATCTTCTCCTAGATTATTAGAAGTGCTAGTTTCAGCCCAAAGAGGACGGATAAAGAAGTATAAAGAAGAGGTTTTTTGAGAGAGGCTAAATTCCATCCAAAAAGTGGGGGTAATAATAAGATCCCCATCACTCAAAGCATGAGGAGATTTAAGTAAGAATCTCATTTTGGGAGAAAAGACAGATTGTTTTACGCTGGGAAGAAAAAGAAAGATTTTATCAATGGAAACAAGAGAATTTTTATTGAGCTGAGTAACAATTTCAGGCTGATAAAAATGTTTTCCGTTGAGTGAGATGTCCAAAGAATCTCTGGACAACGTACTTATTTTTGTCTGGGCTTCATTTAAAGTAATTTCTTTAAGTCCCAGCTCCCCTTTAAAATCTAAAATGATAATATTGTCACTGGGGGCTTTAAAATAATTATAAGGTCTTCCAACCTTAGGAGGAGTTAGAATACTTAAATCGGAAGTATCGGTATCAATAAAATAATTCCAAAATTGGTAGTCATCTTTTACCTGTGAGGATTGAAAATAGTCATTATCATTAATAATGCCATCCCCATTTTTATCCAAAACAGCTGGGTGAGGAATGGCATCTAAAAGTGTAGTTAATGCTTGAGAATATTGATCTCGTTCCTCGTCAGTGAAGTTGGCCAGCGATTTTATATAAGTTGAAATTTCATCATAAGAGTAGTGATCAGGATCTAGTTTTGTTACGTCGACTTGGCTGATATCGTTAAAATCTGGTATTTTAGATTTCAAGGAAGATGAAATATGGTTAGAAATAAGTTGATCAATATCCGTAGACTCTATGCTCCCTTTCCCATCACTTAAAATGAGACTTTTAAGCCTTTCTTTTTCATCACTTTGTAAAATTTGATGAGTGGTAGAAAGATAATTATCTAAAAAAATATCTACGTTATTTTTCGTGATAGAAGAACTATCTTTTGGAAAATAAGATTTCAGTTCTTCAAAGGAAAGAGAAGAAAGTTGATCTACTATTTTTAAATAACCCTCTTGAGGTACTAAAGTATCATCCCCTGAAATTTCTGTTCCTGAAGGACTGCTCCCGCTACCTCTATCTCCACAGTGGGTGAGGAAAATAAGGCTTAAAATAAAAAATAAAAAAAACTTTTTTGTCTTTTTATGGTGCATGTGTAAAATCTCATTAAACGTACTTTATACTTAAAATTATACCGTATTTTCAGATTTAGGGAAGAGAGGGATTAAAATAAAATTTTTTAAAACAAGAATTTAATGAGATTTTAATAATCCCGCACTTTAAGCTGGCCTAAGTTATAATCACAGAGTCCATGAGGAGAAAAGCCGGGTATATTCCAAATTCCTTGAGGATCATTCTTAATAGAATTGCTTAGATCAAGTCCAATATACTTCATGGGGCAGGTTTTATTTTGGGGTTCACTTTCTCCTACACCTGTTAAAGCAAATTTTGCTTGATTAGATCCAGAGATAATTTTTTTAAAAAGTCCGGTTGTGGGGAGTGCATAATCAAGTCTTTTAGGATCTAACTCCCCTGTTTTTGGATTAGGTTCGATAAAAGGTAAATTATCACTGCCACCTGGATGTCCTGTAAAATCTACCTCTTCAATAGAGTGATGAAGATTCCCCATCCCATGAAAAAGTTCATGAGTGATAATTTGATCAATATAATAGCGCAGAGAATTTCTTCCGTCACTTTGAAATCTTTTCCCCTTTTTTAATTGAGTTTCTACATATATTTCTTGAGGATAAATAAAAATACGCCCAATTGTTCCTGGAGATGTTGGTAGTTTGTCACACCTACATCCATCACCAGTAGTAAGGCCAGCAATTCCAGGGAAAGGGCGATCGCCTTCAAGTGCCGATAGCCATAAACCATGTTGATTCACTAAGTGAGCAAAGCTACTATTAAAATTAATTATTTTTACACCTACGGAAGAATTTACACTTCCGGCTGTAGAAGAAAGACAATGAACCCCGTTCATTTCTTGTGAATCATCCATGAGCAGGGGATTTACAACTAAATGAATCCATCCCAATCCAAATCTTTTATTTTCTCGATAAACAGCAACATCCATGATGGCGGGATCTAATCTGGTATAAAATCCTCGGGCAAAAAATCCTCGATATTCTTCATATCGAGATAAACCATCACCAAAAAATTGTACTAAAGATCTTTGATGGACATCCATGTTTTTAGGTTCGTCTTGGTCATCCGTTGGAGAAAAGTGGCTACCTCCTTGTGAGTCGGTGTTATGGTCTTGCGAGGCTGAATCTGCAATACGGTTATGATTCTGGTCGATTGGAAATGATTTTATCACTGTATTACATTTTTCTGATTCACCTTTTACTTCAATACTTCCCCACCCCCCGAAATCTCTTGAAGTAATGAGAATATCAGCAGTAGTTACTTTTTCAGAAGTTATTGCAGATTGTTCATCTGAGTTGATAATGAGCGTTGGATTTTCAGACGCCTTTAAATAAAAATCGGGTTTTTCATAGTCTGGATCAGAAGATTTTCCTCTATTCATGGCAAGCCCTGGTTCTTGAGAAATATCTTTAAGAGTAAATAATAGTTTTTGAGCCAACCCTTTCTTAAGTTTGGCTGTGTAACGAATAGCATTCCCATCATAAACAGAGCTAGAGAAATTTCGATTTCCTTCTGGGACAAAGGATGGATCTGTTTTGCTGAGTTCTATTTCGCAATCAGGGACAGAAAGGGTTGTTTGAAACCCATTCCAACCCCCACCCGCCGTAGCGATGTGTTGATTATTTTCGCCATAACAGCGTGCTGCAGGGTAAATGGCAAAGGTTTGGTTTCCATCTGGCTTATATTCGATAGTGGGGAGTGGATTTTTTTTGCCGTCTTCTTCTTCAATTTCACCTTTAATTTCAAAAGTATAAGAATTGGTAGACATGAGAGAGCCAACATCAATTTTAAAGTTATTATCTGATGTCTCTAAAACATCGATATGATGAGTGTATATCTCTTCAATGGGCATTCCTTTATAAAGAGTAAGGGTTATGGTGAGATGAAGTTTTTTAGGATGATCGGGAGTGCCTAAGACAATTTCGTTATAAATACCATCCAGTTCTAAGTTTAAAAACGAGCTATATTTTTGAACTGTGTAACCGTTCCAGCTGGCCTCTGTTCCTTTGTCATCAGAGGAGAAACAATAAAGACCTCTAATGGTTTTCTCTTCATCAGTTTGGCCCATGGCTTGAGAGGTGGCCAAAAATAAAAACAATAAAATAAAGAATAGTTTTTTCATGGCTCTTTCTCTCGATCAATATTTTCTTTGAGAAGGTTTAAATATTGATACTGTGAATAGTGAAAGGTAAAAAAATCATTCCAATTGTCAATATTCGATTGTTTTGGATCTAAATGGTTTTTATTAAAAAAAGTATCCATTTCAACTACTGCGTTTGTAATGTGAGATTGAGCAGAGTCTAAATTTTTATTTTCTAAATCTTCATTTGTTTTTTTTGCATAAATATAGGCCTTGGAAGCATAAGCACTAAATTGCAAATAAGATTCATTAAGAGAAATGAGGTCATTTAAAAGGGTTAAAGCAGTGGCATCATCTTTTTCGTGTTGGGAACGATAATAGAGGATATTGGATCTTTCCTCAATAGTTTCAGCTCTTTTTAAAAAAAAGTGAATGGAGGTGCTTTTTATAGGAGAAGAAAATCCTGTAGCTTCTAGCAAGCAATCATATTCTAAAGGATCTAAGTTTTGGGTATCAATTTCATAAACTAAAGATAAAGCTTCTTTTAATTCTATAGCCTCTAGATCTGGAGTTTCTATAATTTTTAAATTTAAAGATAGTGTGGAATCGCTATTTTTTTTCTTCAAGGAAAGCATAAAATGATCCTTCCAATCTTTGCCTAAAACAATAGGTGTAGAAGAAGGATTAATCAATGTGGCTCGAATAACCAAAGGAAGTCCGATTAAGGGTTCTTGTTCCAAAGCAAGTTCTGTTTGAATTTCATTATCTATGTTTTGAGTGGTTAGGGCTGAGTCTTTGGATGGAGATTTTTCAGACGAGCAACTTAATCCCAGAATAAAAGTAACCATCATAGAAACATATTTTGTTTTTAGATTTAAGGATTTAAAAAACATTACATAACTCCACTTACGTACAATAATAATTATAGTATACCACAAAAAAATTATTCTTAAATTTTAAACTGCTGGATTTTAAAAAATTAATGAGATTTTAATAATTTTATTTTCCCCCCACTTTTAAAAATGAATATCTAGGGGTATAATTTAAGTATTCGATGAAAAAACTTAATTTTTATTGTTTATTGATTTTAAATGTCGGGATGGCTTTTTTTATTCTTTCTTGTGGGAATGAGGAAGAAAATTCTTTTTTGGAAAGCCATTCTATTTCAAGTGGCAGCGTTGCTCTTTTGAAAGGGGCAAATACAATAGATTTAATAGCCAGTGGAAATGGAAATATTCAACCCGATGATCCTCCAAAAGAAGGTTCAGATCCCTGGGCCCCTTCCTTAGATGATCCGGGAGTAGGAAGTGGTGGCGGTGGAGGTGGAGGGAGTGGCGGTGGTGGAAGTGGTGGCGGCAGTGGAAGTGGAAGTGGAAGTGGAAATGGTTCTTCTCCTCCCCCAGATCCTTTCCCTGGTACCGATGATGAAGATAGCGATGAAGGAGATAATGGTGATGGTGGAGGAAGTAATAGTGATGGTGGTTCTCCGAATGGAGGGACTAACAATGGAGGGAGCAGTGGTAATGATTCTACCACGGCACCCAAAATTTCTTTTAGCTATACAGTAAAATACTGTTATTACATTGATGATTCATATTCTGAATATCCACCTACTTTAGCATTTAGAATTTATACAAATTTTGAGAAAGATAGTGATAAACCTAAAAGGGTAACTCTTTATTTAAAAGATGGAGCTAATCAGCAATTATCTCAAAGCAATACGACAGAGTATTTTCCAAGTGACAATAAGCCACACCTTCAAGTTCTTTCCCAGCATGGCTTTGCAAGTTTGCCTTGGCGGCAGACATATCCCAATAATTATACAGGAGAACTCAAAGATCCCATCGCTATTACTATTAAAGCAAAGTTTGGTGATAATGATACTTTATATGAACTTGGGCAGAGACAAATAAACATAGGTGCTCCCAACGCCTGTCATGATGTTGCTTTTGGAAGTGAACGTGATTGGATGAGTTATACTGGAACCGCTTTGATTGAAGTTAAATAAGCTCATGGTAGAATATAAAAAGTAGAACGTTTTTTGGTTTGTTGTATGAATTTATTACATAAATTTCTCATCATCTTTGTGTGTCTAAGTATTTTGAGCATCCTAGGGTGTGGAGGGGGAGGCGACGGTACAAGTCAGTCTAGTCCTTCGCAAACCGCTACTCCCCCTGAACTGTACGGATATGCAGTAAAAGGGCCTTTTGTACAAGGATCAAAAATAACAGTCTATCACTTAGAGACAACGGGGGTGCAGCGTCTTTTGTTAACTTCGACAGTTTTGAATAATGAGGGGCAATATCGCCTGATATTTCCAGAGGGATTTTCTGGATCGGTTTTGGTGGTGGTTGAAGGGCAATATCGAGATGAATCCTCGGGAGAGCTTAAAGAAGGAACACTTAAGTTAGTAGAGTCCATCATACCAGGAAAAAAAGAAAGCTCTATAGATATCCCCTCAACCCTTGTGGCAGAAATGGTGCTTGGTGGTGGTTCCATTACCTCTGATAATATTTCAGAGAAAAAACAAATAGTTTCTGAGCAGCTGGGAGTGGGATCTAATATCGGTAGACGAGATTTACTTCAAGCTGCCATCAGTCAACTTTTTTCTTCTGGACAGACTTTGCCTGAAGTTGTTCAAAAAATAGTTGATGATCTTAAAGAAAATCAAAAATTTGACGGGGCAATAAAAGAAAAAATTACGGGAGAAATTAAAAAACTTCTCTCCCCTCAAGCTCCAGAGTACGCTAAACTCTTAGAGCTATCTTCTCAAGAACGTGCAAAAAAAATTCGAGAAGAAAGGGCAATCACAGGAGAGCCTTCGGGTTCTCTCTATACGGTAACAGTACATTCAGAGAAAGACATTGCTATACTAGAGGGCATAAATTTTAGTTTTTATGATTGGGAGGGGAGAAAAGTAACGGAATTAAGCATTGAAAAAAATAATAAAGGGGATTTTGTTTTAGAAAACATCTCATCTTCTGTTTTTTATGTAGTTGGTTTTTGGGGAGATGAGCCAAAAATTTTTAATCTCATCTCTGATTGCCAAAAAGAATTTGTGATAGATTCAGCTCTTTTAAGTTTGTCTGCTCATATTTTAAATATTGTGCCCATGACTGCAGCGGGGAATCTTTCTTTTCCCAATAATCTTATGGACGTATTTCAGCAGTATAGTGAGAGGCATTCTGAAGACCTTCAAAATCTGAGAGAATTTTTGTCCATTTACGTTAGTGAAATTAAAGTTATCCAGGCACAAGAAGGGAAAAACACATGCATCTATACAACGAATCCCTTTTTAAATGGAGCGTTAGCTCCTTTACGTAAACTCTTTGAAACACAGAACAACTTTAATTCTTTTTTAGATAAGCAAGAAGAAAACATTAAGAAGCAAGTGGCCCAAGAAGCTTCAGATGCAGGAGAGCCTGGAGTTTTGCAAGGTGCGGCTTTAGTAGAATCCATGGTTTCATTTGTGAGTACCATTCAAGTAAGGCATAAACTTGGAGCCTCTCATTTGTTTGAAGCCGGAGGCCCGATTGTTACCATTCCTACAGAAATTAATTCTATCCGTATAGTGCTTCAAACTCTTAAGCCAAAAGAAATTGAAAAGAGTTCTATTTCTGTATGGAAGCAGGAAAATAGTATCTTTGTACCAGTGAGTGGAGCCACAGTTACTAAAGATACAGAGCATTCAGTTATTGAAATTACATTTTCTGATGATTTACGAGCGGATCAATATCATGTTATTGCTCTTGAGTTAGAAGACTTAAGAAAAGCGCATATTTCATTTCTTCCCTTTGAATGGCCCCACACCAAAAAAGATGCCCACGATGTATATGCCACTTTTGAAATAAAGAAAGATGATTTTGATAAAAAATTTCAAAACTACGGACTGAATTCTACAGATTACTATTCTTCCGAGCATGTGGTGGGAGATAAGATCCAAATTCAATTTCCGCTAGACAATTTATATTTTAGAGGTGGCCCTATTCTTGAAAGATATAGAGAAGGTATGCGGTTTTCTTTAAAGGATGCCGCAGGAGCCCCCTTGTTTTATATCCAGGGGCCTTTTCACCCTTTAAAGACAGTTGCTTCTCAAGGCCCTTTTAGCGTGGTCACATTTGTTTTGTTTTCTGAGCTTTCTAAAGAGGCCCAAGATCGTTATATCGAAGAGAGAGCTTTAGATCGCGAAGCCATTACCCCTCAGGATGAAGTGGCTATTTCTGTCCCTCTTTATTATCAGGGCTTAGACATTGCTCCAAATGCAAAAGAATATGATTGTTATAAGTGTACACCTGTCCAAAAAGCTGTTTTAGATGGATCGCTTATTCAAGGAAGTTTACCTGCCCCTCCCTTTTTATTTTCCGAATATGCATGGTGGGAAGACACCTCTCCAGGAACTCTTGCACTTTATCGTCCGGGCTATTTTTCTCATCTTATTTTAAATCCTGCGTATGCTCAGTTTGGGAGTGACTCACAAGGTGGATTTAGAAATAAAAAAGGGGAAATTTTAGTTCAAAATTCAAACTTTCCTTTCAGTCGCCAGCCTTTTCCAGCCGGATATCAGCCCAATCAAGAAGAAGTGATGGCTAATGCCCTCATGAGCTGGGGGAGTATGTATATTTACACCGAAGATCGAAACAGCTGGTCTCCACTGTATCAAGAATTTCAAGATACCATTTTAGAGGATGTATCTGATGAGGGTGTTCAAAGCTATGATCTTAGTGCTACAGATCAAAAAATTCTTTCAGACATTCTATTTGGAGAAGATGCTCAGACTTCCGAAGAAGTTCAATTTTTGAAAAAAGTTCGATTCTTTTTAGATGGGATTGATCAAGGATGGGATGTCATGAAAGATGTCCATTCCATTTTTTTTGAAGAGTTGATTTCTTCTCAAGAACTTCCTCCCTTATTTCAAGAACTGGGAGTTCAACCAGCTCCAGCTTCCGCTCGATTTGAGCCTCAAAATGTTCATCGCGAAATTTTAATTAAGGCTTATTTCATATTTTTAAAATATGCACAGCTTAATCCAAAAGAGAGTAATAGCGTACAAAAACTATTTAAAGATATGACCAACACTCTTAAAACTTATGGTGATCCTGTCTTTCATCATCCCAATAGTAAGTATATAGGGTTTGCAATAGCAGGGCCCTCTTATTCTGGTAGTCAAGCTGTGTATGATATGATTATAGATGTTTTTAAAACGACTGCTTTTGTCTCTGATCCACAGGCGTCTTGGGAGAGAATCAAAAAATCTGAAGATCCAAAGCTTGCTATTCGTGATCCCGAACAAGCGGCAGAAATAGCAAAACAACATGCAGATGAGGTTTTTGGAGCAGCAATGGGGGTTGCAATAGTTTCTGGAGTTGGAAAAGTAGCACTTTCTGCAGCCAGAAATCAAATTCTCAAAGGAGGAGCAAAGGTGGCAGAAGAAAGCCTTGTTGTAGAAAATTCAGCTCGAATTCCCCCCACATCGCCAAAGATTTTAAAAGAAATTCCCGAATCTTCCCCTTCAGCTTCAAGGCCCCTATTAAATGCCTATAAGGGACCTTTGCCCAAAAAAGTTCCTTTAAGAAGTCCTCCTCCAGGGCGTTTCCATCAATCTGATGCTCCACTGTATAGAGCTAAGCGTATCAATGATTTTGATGAACAGAAAGCAATAGCCATTATGAAGGGAGACAGTGTTGATCCGCACCTTCAGTTATCACTCAGATCCCAAGAACATGTTCGTAGAGGAGTTTCTCCTGAAAAAGCTATGCAAAGAGCTCATCAAACCAACATGGGGCGAACGGAAGACAGATTTTATAAAAATTTACTAGACCATATAGATATGACATGGGGTAGAGTTCACAAATTGATGGCTCATCCAGGGGGTAGGCCATGGGGTGGAAGCACCTTTGTTTCATCTACCTCTGATCTTTCTTTTGCTACGCAATATGCGACGGGAATAAGCGGTAAGAATACAGGTGTTCTTATTAAAATTAACCCCTCTAAGATTTCAGCGGTCAATGTATTAAAAATACCTCCAAAGTATCCTATAGCAGAAGGAATGGAGCAGGAAGCAGAATGGTCTATTTCAGGAGGGATTCCCGGCTCTACCATAGATGAAATAACCATCTTCTTGAATGATGGAAAGGTTATACAGGAAATTAAAAGACTTGGAGATAATCTATTTCAAGTAATAACTTCTCAAGATGGGAATAGTTGGACCAGAATAGTATCTCATTAAATCGTCGTCATCGTGGCTTTTTGGGCCGTGGCGAGAATGCTTTCAATACCATAAAAAGGAACTTCTATAACTTTTTTTAAAGAAGTATAAGTGTTTTTAGAGATTTTAATTCCATACTTAGCTTTCTTTTCTTCAATAAAACGATGTAGGCTATAAAGCCGTCCATGAGATCCACTTTTTACTTCGACAGGAATAATTTGATTAAAAAGACTTATTACGTAATCTACTTCACTTTGTGAGCCTCGTTTTTCACGTTGCCAATAATGAAGCTTGGCTTTTTGATAGGGGTCACTATAGGCCATGAATTCAAGCCCTACTAATAATTCAGCAAGGGCTCCTTTATTGATAGGGGTGATGTCGGGGGTTAAAAAAAGTGGTTTGATATCAATTCCAAGAATTCTTTGGGCTAGCCCGATATCAAAAAACATGACTTTAAATTTTTTTAAATCTACCATGGCTCCTAGAGGAATACCTGCACAACTGGAATAGTAAACTCGGTGTGCAACACCTGCCATCTCTAGTAAATCAAGAGCTGTCGAAAATTCACGACTCTTAATTTCTTGTGAAATATGACTATAGGTAAATTTATTTCCTAACTGTAAAGGGATTGCTTCAAAAAGAAGACGTAGATATTTAATTTGAGCTCTTTTGGCATATTTAATGAAATCTTTTTGGAATGTTTCGATGAGGCCCGTTTGAATTTTTTGGCATTCCTGAACATTTTGGGTTTCAATATATTTTTTGATAACCGCCGGCATTCCTCCAATGATTGTATAGTCTCGGACAAAAGAAAGAAGCTGTTGGTGAAGGGCATCAGGTAATGTTTGTGTAATATTTGTTTTTAACTGATTCCTCAAATTTTCTCGCCCCATTGCTACAAGAAATTCACCAAATGACATGGGATAGAGATAGAGGTTATCAATACGGCCTACGGGTGTTGATATATGTTGAAGCTCAAATTCAATAAGAGATCCAGCTCCAATGGTATGGAGATCGGGCATTTTTTCGTAGAAATAGCGAAGAGCAGTAATGGCGCGGGGACAGGCCTGTATTTCATCAAAAAATAAAAGAGTTTTTCCAGGGATAATGGGGATTCCAAGATAATTGGAAAGCTGTGTCGTAATTTCTTTTGGATCAAGATTTCCTTTAAAGAAACTTTCAAGAGAGGGATTTTCTTCAAAGTTAAGTTCAATGTAGTGTGAAAAATTTTTTCCAAGTTCTCTGATAAGCCAGGATTTTCCAACTTGCCTAGCCCCTCTTATAAGAATAGGTTTTCTATCTTTGGATTTCGACCACTCTAAAAGTGTATTTATTAAATCTCTTTTCATTTCAATAAGTTATAGCAAGAAATGGATAATAATTAGACTAATAATGGCATAATTTTGGACAAAAATCAAGGTATAAGTTTTAAATAAATGGCTAAAATTCAGGTATTTTAAACCGTCGTTGTCGTGGCTTTTTGGGCCATGTCGAGATACATGAGGGCATCTGAGTTTTTGTGGTCAATATCCAGCACTTTTTCCCATTCCTGAACGGCGTCAATCATTCGTCCTTGGGCATAATAAGAAAGCCCCAGTCGGATCAAAGCAGGAACATATGTAGGATCTATGGTTTTTAATTTTTTAAGTTCTTTCATGGATTCTTGAAAATTTCCTTGTTTTTCATAGAGGCGAGCCATATGTAAAGAAACTTCTGGATTTTGCGGAGTGAGCTTTAGGGCTTTATTATATTCTTCCTTGGCATCTTCAAAACGAAGATATTTTTCATAGAGTGTGCCCAGTTCTAAATGTTTTTCTGCCAACTGTTCATAAATATAAGAATCTTGGATATCTTCTGTAGAAGACACTTGGCTTTTAGCCCGATTAAACACGAGACGACCTTCTTCATAACGACCCAAATCGTTATAGAGGATAGAAAGACTCAAAGCGGCTTCTGTGAAATTAGGTTTTAAAAGCAGGGCTTTTTTATAAGCACTGATGGCACGATCGAATTTTCCTTGGTCATGATAAGAAGTGCCCAAAAGATAAAAGGCTTCATACCCATTTTTATTTTCTCTTAAGGCAAAGGCTAAATGTTTTTCTGCTTCAGGGTAATTTTTTTCTTTGAGTTTTTCTTTAACGACATCCAAATAGTGAAGATAAGTTGTCACGCTAAATTTTACTTAATACTACATTGGCTTCAGAAGCAAAAGGTGACTGTGGGTATTGTTTTAAAAATGTCGTGAGTGTATTTTTTGCTTCAGCTTTTTTATCGGTATAATAATAGCACATGCCTAGATGAAAAAGAGTTTTTTCATCTAAGCCTAAGTTTCTATATTTTTGTAAAATAATTTTAAAGCGACCAATGGCCGAAGAATAAAGCTTTCTTTTAAAATAAAAATATCCAATGTAATATTCTTTATCGCCAAGTTTTATAAGGCATTCTTTTTGCTTTTCTCTGGCTTCCGAAACATAGGTTGATTTTGGATAAAAACCTAAAAAATCGTTAAAGGCATCCACGGCTTTTGAGGCTACTGTCAAATCTCTATCGATGGTATCTGGGAGTTGTTGATAATGGCCCATGCCCACTCGAAAAGCAGCAAAATCGACGCGATTATGGGTAGGATGCAAATCTTTAAAAGATTGAAAAGATGCCAAGGCTTCCACATAAGACCCTTGAAGATAATATGTTTCTGCAATTTCGAGTTCTGCTTCTGTAGCTTCAGGACTTAAAGGGTATTTATTTTTAATGGTTTCAAAACGTTCTAGGGCTAAATCGTAGCGCCCTGCCTTTTGAAAATCTTTTGCTTTTTGTAAATCAATTTGTTCAGCCGTTTTATTGGCAAGGTCTTTGGAAGAGCACCCAAAAAGGAGTAAAATACTCAAAAAACAGACTAAAATAAGAGCGTAATGTTTGGACTTTTCAATTGATAACATCAGTTAAATCTTATATATAGCAATCATTGTGACTCTTGCAACAACTCTTTTTAAAAACACCTCTTATCTACGCGCAAAACGGGATCTTTTGCTTTCTCTTAAGAAAGCCAAGGGGGACATTAAAGGGGTTAAAAAGAGTACTTCTGACATTTTAGCGAAGGCGTCTCAAGAAATTGGGGATTTAAGAGGCCGCCCTCTATTTTATTCGGCTATTTTTTCAGGTCTTGGTAATGGGCCTTTAGCAGAACTGATAGATGGGAGCATTAAATACGATTTTATTACAGGCATTGGAACGCATTTTTTTGGGCACTCAGATCTTGATCTTGTTGGGTGTGCCGTAGAGGCGGCTTCAAAAAATGTAGTGATGCAGGGAAATCTTCAATCAAGCCCTGAAGTAAAAGATTTTTTAGAAACAATTCTTAAAGAAGCAGGTGGAAGACTTCAATATGGCTGGTTAGCTCCCACCGGAACCGATGCCAATGAAAATGCATTAAAAGTGATTCGCCATAAAAAAACACCTGCTCATAAGATTATTGCTTTTAAAAATTGTTTTCATGGCCGAACCTTAATTATGGCCGATATTACAGACCAAGATGCCTATCGAAAAGGGCTTTATCGATATCATGATGCCTTTTATATTCCTTTTTATGATGTTACTGATTCTCAATCTATTCAAAAAAGCGAATTGGCTTTAAAAGAAATTTTGTCTCAGCATAAAGCAGAAATTTCAGGATTTGTATTTGAGTTGGTTCAAGGAGAAGGAGGCTTTAACTCTGCTCCCCCCGAATTTTTTAAACGACTGATGACGATATGTAAGGAAAATCACATTGCTGTGTGGGTAGATGAAATCCAAACCGTGGGTCGAACGGGGGAACTTTTTGCTTTTCAAAAGTTAGGGCTAGAAGAATATGTGGATATTGTAACAGCGGGTAAAATGCTTCAAAATTGTGTGACCTTGTACACAAAAGAATATAATCCCGAAGCAGGTCTTTTAGCAGGTACTTTTTGTGGAAGTACGGTGTCGCTTGCCGTTGGAAGAAGAGTTATAGAACGGTTAAAAGAAGAGAAATTTTTTGGAAAAAATGGAAAATTGGCCCAACTTGAAAAGTGGGCGGTAAAAGGATTGGAAGATTTGCAAAAAAGAGTGGGGGAAGAGAAAGTTTCTCATATTGGAGCCATTGGAGCCATGGTTTCTTGGCAATTTTTAGATGGCTCTCTTGAAAAAACAAAAGAACTGATTTTAAAAGCTTTTGAAGAGGGGATCATGGTATTTTATTGTGGCAGAGGGCCATATAAAATTCGATTTTTATTGCCTGGAGGGTGTTTGACACAAGCGCAGTATGAAAAAGGATTATCTTTCATTGAAAAAGCCATAAAGAAAGTAACTCTATGAGTTGGGATTTAATAGAAGAAGCAAAAAAATTAATTGCCATTAATTCTATAACCTATGAAAGCAATCGCGAGGTTGTAAACTATGTTTCTTCTTTATTAAAACCGTTAGATCTTGAAGTAACCCTTCAAAAGGGAGAGCTTTATGGTAAAGAGCAGTTTAATATTATTGCTAAAAAAGGGCCTTCTTCTGGAGAGGCTTTTTTACTGAGTACACACTTAGATACAGTTTCCCCTGGAGATTTTTCATTGTGGGATAAGACAGGAGGGAATCCTTTTCGCGCGACGATTGAAAATGATAAAATTTATGGACTGGGAACAGCCGATGTTAAGCTAGATATTTTGTGTAAAATTAAAGCACTTGAAAAATTTAAAGGAGTGTCTTTTAAAAATCCTCTTTTGCTTTTAGCCACTTATGGAGAAGAAAGTGGGTTAGCAGGGGCTAAAAAACTAGTTGAAGAAAATATTTTAAAACCGCTTCCTCGATATGCTCTTGTGGGGGAACCTTCTAATTTAAGTATCGTCTATGCACACAAAGGATTTTTAACATTGGAATTTACCGTTACAGATTCTTCTGCCCAAGAAGTAAATATCAATAATGGTACGTGGAGAGTGGATTTTTTTGGAAGATCAGCTCATAGTTCTACTCCTCAGCTGGGCATTAATGCAGCTCAAAAAGCGCTCGATTTTTTAAGGGCTCAAAAAGGAAAAGTAGAATTTATCAGTCTTCAATCTGGCGAACTGGTGAATGTCATTCCAGATCGAGCCTCTTTAAGAATTAAAACTCAAGACAAATTAATTTTGGATGAAGAGGGAGTTCAATGGGTTTTAGAAAAAAATAAAAAACCAACGTTTCTTTTTACCCCTTCCTTTTTAAATGCAGTAGAAGAAATACAATCATTTTTTAAAAAATGTGCTTTGGAATTTAAAAAATCCCCCCTGCCAGAATTTGATCCACCCATCAGTGTTTTAAGTATTGGGGTTATTAAAACTGAAGGTAATTCTATGAAGTTTTTAGTGGGGATAAGGCTTTTACCCACCGCCAATACGGAAGAACTCTTAACGGCAGCTAGAAATTATATTGAGGGAATGAATAAAAAATATCCTTCTATTCAGACGTCAATGCAGGTTGTTCGACAAAGTTTTCCTATGCAAACAGATATTAATTCAAAATTAGTGGTCGAAGCAAAAGCGGTACTTCGAAGCATGAGTCTTCAAGAAACAGTGGTAACCAAAGCATCGTCAACAGAAGCCTCGGTGTATCGTGCTTTAGGAGCCGAAGCCATTGTGTGGGGGCCAGGCGTATCTGTATCGAATGTGCATAAACCCAATGAGTTTAATTATCTTCATCATCTTTCTCATGCAGTGACTTTTTATGAACGCATGATTGAATCCTTTTGCGTTAAAGGGGTGAGATAAATGTTTGTCTTAAGATCTGTCAGATTAGATGATTTTAAGCAGATTCTTTCTTTATCGAAAATGCTAAATGCCATTAATCTTTCTACCATTCCTGAGGAACTTCAGCGTCAGGTTCAACGTTCGGTTTCTGCGTTTTCTGGCGAAGTGCGTATTAAAGGGGAAGCAGATTATATTTTTTGTATTGAAGATACAGAATCTAATAAAATTATTGGAACTTCCATGATCATGGCTCAACATGGAACCCGAGAAAGCCCACACTTTTATTTTCAAGTGTTAAGACTCGAAAAGTTTAGTCAAACCATCCACTCAGGAATTGTGCATCAAGTATTAAGATTAGGATATGACATGGATGGTCCTACAGAAGTAGGAGGACTTGTTTTACATCCAGCATTTCGGCATGCGGGGAAACATTTAGGGAAACAACTTTCCTGGGGGCGTTTCCTTTATATTGCGATGCATCGCAGAAGATTTAAAGATCGGGTGATTTCAGAATTTTTACCTCCCCTAACGCCAGATGGAAAATCGCCTCTTTGGGAAGCTATTGGGCAAAAATTTACTAATCTTCCTTATTTAGAAGCAGATCGCATTAGTCGTAAAAATAAAGAATTTATTTTATCTCTCTTCCCCAGACAGGATATCTATATTTGTCTTTTAGAAGCCAGGGTTCGAGAGCTTATTGGCCAGGTGGGAGAAGATAGCCTTCCGGCCAAGCGAATGCTAGAAAGTACGGGTTTAAAGTATTTAGAAATGATTGATCCGTTTGATGGAGGGCCACATTATGGTGCCCGGATGAAAGATATTGCGCTTATTAAAATGACAAAAACATTAAAACTTAAAAAGGGGACTATGCGGAGTTGGAAAGAAGAAGGACTAGTAGGGACAGATAAAAATGGTGAATTTAGAGCCGTTTATACGGAATGTAAAATTGAAGGTAAAAGAATTTATATTCCTCAAGAAGTGAGAGAAATACTCATGGTAGAACCGGGAGAGGTGCTACATTTTTTACCATTTTCTTTTGAGCCCGCCGTAACATCTTAAATGAGAACTTTAAAACCATTTACCTATCTGGGAGACTATATTGATGGAATGTTTGTTGTACCTAAGGAAAAAAATGGGGAATTTAAAAGTATTAATCCTGGGGATACCAAAGATGTTTTAGGGGAATTTAGTTATTCTTTTTCCCATGTTTCCAAAGCCATTCAGTGTGCCGAAAAAGCGTTTCCAAAATGGAAAGCACTTTCTTTAGAAGAAAGAGCGACTTACTTAAAAAAGTTTTATAGAGAAATTGAAATCCATCTAGCTGAAATAGCAGAACTTATTTCTAGGGAGACCGGAAAACCTTTTTGGGAAGCTACTCAAGAAGCACAGGGGTTATTGGGGAAAATTAATATTACCCTTCAAGAAGGTGTAAAACTAATTTTAGAGCACGAAGTAGCCAATGCTCAGCCCAATATTATAGGAAGATATCGGTTTAAGCCTAAAGGAGTAATGGCTGTTATTGGGCCATTTAATTTTCCAGCCCATCTTCCGCATGGGCACTATGTACCAGCATTGCTTACTGGAAATACGATTATTTTTAAACCTTCTGAGCAAACGCCTGCTGTAGGACAAAAAATTGCAGAACTTATTCATCGCGCTCAATTTCCTCCGGGAGTTTTTAACTTGATTCAGGGAGAAAAAGAAGTTGGGAAAAGGCTGTGTTTGGATCAAAAGGTAGATGGGATTTTATTTACGGGATCCTATGAAGTAGGGCTTAAGATAAAACAAGATACTTCAGCTCATTTTTGGAAAACACTTGTATTAGAAATGGGAGGAAAGAATGCTTCTTTGATATTAGAGGATGCCTATTTGCCTAAAGCCCTGTATGAAAATATTAAAGGTGCCTATTTAACGGCAGGACAGAGATGTTCTGCAACTAGTCGAATTATTTTAACTGAAAAAATAGCCAAATCTTTTTTAAAAGAATTTACCCGTATGTCGGGAGAGCTTAAAATTGGATATGCTTTTGATGAACCCGAACCTTTTATGGGGCCTCTTATTAGCAAAGATGCCCAAAATAAATATATGCGATTTCAAGGCATTGCAGAACGGGAAGGATTTGAACCGATTATGAGAGGGAAAGAATTGTCTCTGGCTCATTCTGGATATTATGTAACGCCTTCTATTTATCTAGCAAAAGCTAAAAAAGAATCTTCCATGTATCTAGAAACAGAAATTTTTGGCCCTTCAGTTGCTATCCACATCGTTAAAGATATAGAGGAGGCCATTGAAGAAGCCAATCGAACTACTTTTGGGCTTGTGGTTTCTGTTTTTACAAAAGATAAAAAGGCTTATGAAAAAGTTTTTGAAAAAACAAAAACAGGTCTGGTGAATTGGAATCGCTCTACCGTAGGAGCTTCTTCAAAACTGCCCTTTGGAGGACAGGGAAAAAGTGGAAATCAATTTCCAACGGCTCTTTTTGCTCCTTATTATTGTACCTATCCTGTTTCTTGTCTAGAAGACCCCAGTGATATTCTTCAAGAAACCCACCTTCCGGGATTACCCCCATTATGCGCCTCTTAGGATTAGACGTAGGAGATAAAAGGATTGGGATTTCTTTGAGTGATGAAATGGGATGGACGGCTCAGCCCCTGATGACTCTTCATAGAACAGGGCTAGAAAAAGATTTAAAAATATTAGAAGACATCATTCAAAAACATGGAGTTTCTAAAATTGTGGCAGGTGTTCCTCGCAGTTTATCTTTAAAAATAACTCCTCAGACACAAAAGGTATTGGATTTTATAACCATTTTAAAATCACGCATTACGTTGCCGATTGAAGAGTGGGATGAATGGTTTACTACAAAATCAGCTGAAAGAGTCTTAATTGAGGCCGATGTTAGCAGAAAAAAACGTAAAAAAAGCATAGATCAATTAGCGGCAGTACTGATATTACAAGGATATTTGGATAGCCATCGATAACATTATGGGAAGAAAAAGTTTTTTAATCATCGGAACTATTTTTGTTGTTCTTTTTATTTTTGGTTTTGTTGAAATATATTTGTTTTTAAATTCAACGCCCACTCAAGAAAAGATAGAACAAGTTATTGAAATTCCTCCTGGAACGCCCTTTAGAAGAATTGCTAAAAATCTTAAATTAAAAGGGATTATTACACATGAAATAAAATTTTATCTTTTATCTCGTTGGAAAGGAAATTTAACTAAGATTAAAGCAGGAGAATATTTATTATATACGAACATGAAACCACTAGAAGTTTTAGATACATTGGTGAGTGGGAGAACGTATCTTTATCGGGTCACCATTCCAGAAGGATATAATTTATATCAAGTAGCCGATGTGGTGGCGTCTTTAATGCTGGTTAGTCGAGAAGAGTTTTTAACCAAAGCCTATGATCTTATATTTTTAAATGAGCTAGGCATTTCAGGGGCGTCTGTTGAAGGATTTTTATTTCCAGAAACGTATTTTTTTTCAAAACCAATAACTGCAGATAAAATTATAAAAACAATGGTTTTTAAATTTTTTGAAAATTATTCGGAAGATATTCGATTTCAAGCTCAAAAATTTAATTTTTCACAGCATCAGATTGTAACCCTGGCCTCTCTCATTGAAAAAGAAACAGCTGTCCCAGAGGAGAGAAGATTAATTTCTGCTGTTTTTCATAATCGATTACGCCAAGGGATGAAGTTACAAAGTGATCCTACGGTTATTTATGGAATTAAAAATTTTACAGGAAATTTAACTAAAAAAGATCTACTCACCCCTACGCCTTATAATACCTATACACACCTGGGCCTTCCTTTTGGGCCCATTGCTAACCCCAGCCGGGCTTCATTAGAGGCCGCGGTGAATCCAGCGCCGGTGGATTATCTTTTTTTTGTTTCTAAAAATGATGGCTCACACTTTTTCTCAAATAATTATAGAGACCACGTGAACGCCGTTAACCGTTATCAGAAGAAATAAAAATTAATAACTAGAGTAGTGTGATAGCTTTTGTTGGGCTTTCTTGTAGTAAAGATGAGAGGTGTCTAAGAGAGTTAAAATAGTTCTCCATTTTTCTTTGGCGCCCTCAATGTCTGGAAGAGACTCATAGACAACAGCTTGAGAATAAAGCCGTTGGGCTTGCTGACTTAAAATCTGATCTAATTCTTTTTTCTTTTCAAGTGCTGGTGTATAATCAGGATTCATGCGCAGGATTTGAATCATTTTTTCTTTAGCTTCAGCATATTTTTGAGCTTGGGATAAAGTATCTGCCGTTTCCCATAGAGTCTTTGTTTTATCTCGAAAGGTATTAACGGTATCCAACAAACGAGAGGCAATGTCGTTTACATTAAATTCGTACTTTTTAGCTAGGGAAAGAGCTTTTTTATATTTTTCAATCGCTAAAGAAAACTTTTCTTGGTCTTCTAATTCATCTGCTTCGGCCACTATTTTATTAATGATTTGGTAGAGAGATAAAGCTGAGGAGGAAGTTTCTTTTTTCTCGGTTGGCATTTGGCTATTTTTTAATTTTTCAATATCCACAATACCATTTTTAGCTTCTTCATTAGAAGAGTCGATCAAAAGTACTTCTTGATAGCTAATAACAGCTTTATCCAACGCTTTTTCTTGAATAAAACGATGAGCGGATTCAAGATAAGGGCGTATTTCAATTTCAATTTTTTCTTTTTCTTCACGGGTTTTTACGGTGCCCCAATAAACTGTTTTTAAAGTTGTGGCTTCATCAATGGCTCGATCAAAAGAATCAAATTTCACTGATTTTGAAAATTGTTTAGCTTGAGAAATAAACTGTTTTGCTTGGAAATAATCCCCATCATTATAGGCTTCTGCTGCCATTTGGTAAAAAAGATTGGCTTGAGTTTTAGACCAGCTTTCACCTTTTCTTTCTGTATTTAAACTTTGAGGAGAACGGTGCTCTTCAGTTTTAAAAGACTTGGTGGCAGAGCAATAGAGTAAATAGGCGCAAAGTGTGATGAGTGTGGCAATAAGGGCTGTTTTAATGAGGGTTAAGATGTTTATAGTAAGAGAAGAAGGGTGCTGATTAGATAATTTTTTAGAACGATGTGGAACAATAGAGGGAAAATTAAACTCAAAACGAAAATCCCCGCTTTCAATAATATCTTTTGGATGAATTTTTTTTTCTTTAATAAGCTCCCCATTGACCTTTGTTCCATTGGTACTATTGAGATCTTTAATGTAATAATGCTTCCCATCACTATAGATTTGAAAGTGTTGTCTTGAGAGCTTTGGGTCATTTAAAGCAATGTCGGCTGAGTCTTTTCGCCCTAAAATGAGTTGTCTTTGAATAGGATAAAACTTTTGAGAAGATATGCCCTCTGGCGATTTTAAGACAATTAAATGAGCTATTTTGACAGCTTTTGGTTTTGAAGACAAAGTTTTATTAATTATGATGGTTTGAGTTGTTGTGAGTTCTTTATAATGGTACGACATATTAACGATCCTCTCCTTTAGCCTTCGTGAGAGTTTTTTGATCTTTATTCCATAAAAGGGTGCAAAAAGAACTGGTTTTGGTTTTTTTATCGAAAAAGGAAACAATGATTTCTTGTTGGTTATCTTGATTGCTATCTATAAATGCGAGATTGGTAACTCTGGTTTTATAATAGATAAAACTGTCTTCGCTTTCAGGAATTTCATACTGGGTCGTAAGTTGAGTAGAAATAATTCCATGATCTTCTTTTAGCTCATAGATTTGAAGAGCAAGAGAATTTCCTTTTTTAAGCTTAATAACTTTTTCAGATTTTTTATCTCCATCCAAATCAATCATCTTTTCAGCCAAAATAATTTCTTTGGGCGAAGAGGAAAGAATTGAGATGAGAGGTAAAATTTTACGGTTTGCGGCTAAGACCACCAGACAAGACAACACCACGATCACTCCATATCTCCACATAAACAACTTCCTTATTCGATACCAATCTGGCCTTTGGAAAAATTTCGTCCTTTTACAGGTATAAAAATGCAAGGGGTATGCCAGCGGGAATATTTAAAAAACAAGTAATTTCAATAGCTTATCAAATTTTAATAATGGCTAAAAAGTGCACAAAATATACATTTCGAAGCATCATAAAAGATAGAAGGCGCGTAAATATATGATTTTATTTATAAATTAAATGTTGTGTGGAAAGCTGACAGATGTCTAAGAAAGTAAGAAGGGGCCGTCATCCTGAAGCGAAGCTGAAGGATCTCAAGAGATTCTTCGCTTCGCTCAGAATGACACTGTTACCCTAGAAATAAGTCTTAGTGCCCCAAATAAAGTAGTGAACCAGGGCTGCTCCAATAGCAATAATCCCAAAAGGTACTTGGTAAGGGGTTAGTTTTTGATAGATCTGATTTAAAAAAGCAGGCTGTTTAAAATAGGCAAAGATGTACATAAATCCCAGGAGAATGGCAATAACTGCCGGGATAAGGTCTCCTGTGATCATTTCTTCACCGATAGGATAGAATAAGCCCAGAATTCCTCCCACAAAGCAAAAAATACCCACGAGGGTTTGAATGGGAGCCAGCTTATAATACCATGTTTTAAACGTATCATTGGTTTGAGCAAACCAAGCAAACAGTGTAAAGCAACCTCCTACTAAAATACCATAGGTCAATGCCCAAAATGCTATCTTATACATAAGATCCTCCTTATTTATGAAAGACTACGTATTTAAATGAACAGACTTCTGTTCCGTAAGGTAAGACTACTGTCTTAAATAGTGTACGGGATTTTAAACGGCAATGTCAATACTTTGCTCCTTTAAGTGGCACATTCCTTGCAATTTCAATTATTTAGAACATTTTTAAAGGATATAAAAAGTGAGAATAATTATCCCTGTTTTAGCTATTATGGTAGGAATCATTAATATTTACCTAGGGTTAAAACGAAGCTAAAAAATTATTTTGTCTTATTTTTTGACTGACTAAGTCAATCTATCCGCCTAAAACTTTAACAACAATTCATGATTTTTTAATGGTTGCCATAAGATCGTAAGAGTAGGCCTTGTGGATGATAGCGGGATAGTATTGTCCAATATCGAGTTTTTGAGGGGACTGAATAAAGATATTTCCATCAATTTCAGGGGCTTGGCTCTCATTTCTGCCTTTATAGTATTTCTTTTTTTCATCCCAGTTTTCAATCAGAACTTGAGTTTTTTGGCCGATGAGTTTTTGATGTTTTTTTAAAGAAATTTCGCTTTGAAGCATCATGAGTTTTTCTTTTCGCTGAAGTTTAAGCTTTTGAGGTAATTGGTTAGAAAGAGTAGCTGCATGGGTATCTTCTTCTTGTGAAAAAGTAAAAACACCTACGCGATCAAATTCCATTTCTTTTATAAAAGCATAAAGGGTTTTAAATTGTTCTTCTGTTTCTTCGGGATAGCCTGTGATAAAAGAGGTTCTAAGAGTGAGATTAGGAATCTTTTTTCTCAAACATTCAATCAACGTTTTAATTTTAGTGCTATTGACGCCCCGTCGCATACTTTTTAAAATTTCATCATCAATGTGTTGAAGCGGCATATCGATATACTTACAAATTTTTTCTTCGTTCTTCATGAGATTAATGAATTCATCAGAAATACGGTCAGGATAGCAGTATAAAAGTCGAATCCATTTTATGTTTTTAATTTTTACAAGCTCTTTTAAAAGATTTTCTAAATTTGTTTTTTGATCTCTAAGATCAGTTCCATAAGAGGTTAGATCTTGTCCAATAAGATTTAGTTCTGTAGCTCCTTGATTGGCCAGGGCTTGAGTTTCGATGACTAAATTTTCTATGGATTGGCTTTTTTGTTTCCCGCGGATTTTAGGAATAATACAAAAGGCACATTTTCGATCACACCCTTCGGTTAATTTTAAATAAGCTGTATAAAAAGGCATGGAATTTATTCTGGGGGCTTCATAAGAATGAATATAGGAAGGAATGGAATAATTGCCCCTGGCTTCTGATTCTACGATACTTGCAATTTTATAATATTCACCGGTCCCAATAAAATGATCAACTTCTGGAAAGAGCTCTTCGACTTTTCCTTGATAGCGTTGGGCAAGACATCCTGCGACAACGAGTTTTTTTAAAGTACCCTCTTTTTTTAGCTCTGAAATATTAAGAATAGTATCAACCGATTCTTTTTTAGCATCTTCAATAAAAGAGCAGCTATTGACAATAATCAGCTCTGCTTCTTTGGGGTTTTGGGTATATTCGTATTGATGTTGGAGGAGAGATCCAAACATGACCTCTGAATCAACCCGGTTCTTGGGGCAGCCCAATGTTATAAAGTGAAACTTCATTTTTAGTCACGCTTCATATTGACGAAATCCATGTGAATGCCATGGTCGTTTGTGCGGAGGAGTTGAATAATCGATTGGAGATCATCAATTTGTTTTCCACTAACTCGCAATTGATCTCCTTGAATTTGGCATTGAACTTTAAATTTTGTGTCTTTAATCGTTTTTACAATGGCTTTAGCTTTTTCGATAGCTATTCCCTCTTGAATTTTTAACGTTTGTTTCATTTTGCTCATCAGTGTGGGTTCGGGGTTCCCATACTCAAAAGCTTTTAAAGAGATTCCTCTTTTTACAAGCTTGGACTGAAGAACATCTAGAACCTGTTTTAAAACAAATTCATTGGGAGCGATTAATACAATTTCTTTTTGTTCTATGAGATTAATTTCAGATTGGGTGTCTTTTAGGTCGTAGCGTTGGACAATCTCTTTTCGAGCTTGGTTTAAGGCGTTATCCATCTCTTGTTTATCTATCTTACAAACAATATCAAATGACGGCATAGTGGGGATTCTATATCATAGTGTTTTGGGTAAAACAAGAATGAGGCTAATTGGTGTCTTTCGTGAGAACTTCTCTGGGTTTGGCACCATCTGCAGGACCTACAATACCTTCTGCTTCCATTTGTTCAATCATCCGAGCAGCTCGATTATATCCAATGCGTAGTCGTCGTTGAATCATAGAAATAGAAGCATAGCGACATTTAGAAACCAGCTCTACGGCTTCTTCATAAAGAGCATTATCTTCTTCATCCAGCTCAAAGTCTGCTTCGTCAAATTTTTTATCTAGAATATCTTCTTGGTAATTAGGACTTCCTTGTTCTTTTAAGCAGTGCACGAGTTTTTTAATTTCCGGATCTCCAACATAAGCGCCATGAATTCTCATGACTTTAGCTGTACCAGGAGGCAAAAAGAGCATGTCTCCACTCCCTAAGAGTTTTTCTGCTCCCGAAGCATCCAAAATAGTCCTGGAATCTACTTTTGAAGAAACTTGGAAAGAAATTCGAGCAGGGAAATTGGCTTTAATAAGACCTGTGAGCACATCTACCGAGGGTCTTTGGGTGGCAACCAAAAGATGAATCCCAGACGCCCGAGCCATTTGGGCAAGCCTTGCAATAGAAAGCTCAACATCTTTTGAAGCCACCATCATTAAATCAGCCAGTTCATCAATAATGATAATGATATATGGAAGTCGATCAGGGATAGAAGGCGTTTTGGTTCCTTCTTCGGCCTCGAGGTCTAATTTTAAAAGCTCTTCTAATTCTTTTTTAGGCGTGTCTTCTAGTTTTTTATTATAGCTATCAATATTTCGAACGGCAAGTTTGGTCATGATCATATACCGTCGGTCCATTTCTTCTACAGCCCATTTTAAAGCCAATGCTGCTTTTTTAGGATCTGTTACAACAGGGAGTAAAAGATGTGGAATATGATCATACATTGAAAGTTCTAACATTTTGGGATCAATCATTAAAAATCGGAGCTGTTCAGGGGTATAGCGGAAAAGAAAACTACATATGATCGAATTAATAAAAACAGATTTTCCAGATCCTGTAGCTCCAGCCACTAAAAGGTGGGGCATTCTGGCAAGATCAGCAATCATGGGATCTCCAGAAATGGTTTTCCCAAGAGCCAGTGGCAAGCGATATTTTAAATTTTTAAATTCATTGTTCATGAGGATTTCTTTTAGAAAAACAATTTGTCGTTGGTCATTAGGAAGTTCAATCCCCACAACGGATTTCCCAGGGATAGGAGCTACAATTCTTACTGATAGGGCACTTAAGGCCAAAGAAAGATCATCAGCAAGATTTACAATTTTACTAACCTTAATTCCTGGGGCAGGTTCAAATTCATAGACAGTAATAATGGGCCCTGGTCTTACTTCCACAACCCGACCTTCAATGTTAAAATCTCTTAATTTTTGTTCTAAGATTCTTGAATTTTTAATGAGAGATTCTTTATCAATTTGAATATTTTCTTTGGGAGGATCAGAAAGAAGGGAAATCTCAGGAAGCTTAAAATTTCCTTTCGGTTTTAGAAAATCCCCTAAAAATTTGGGGGAAGAAGTGTCTTTTTTTTTTTCCGTTTTTTCTATGATGAGCGGAGGTCGATCCGAAGTTGTAGGGGTATCATCTATAAACTCAATAGGTCCTCCTTTAATAGTGGGAGGTGGAGGAGGAACTTTTTCAATAATGGGATCTTCTTCAAAATCATCAATTAAAATAGGCTCTTGGGAGATGGGTTTTCTCTGAGGCTCTTTAAAAGAAGGGATGGGGGGGGATTTCTTTTTAAATGTGGGGATGGATATTCCTCTAAAAAGAGAAAAAATGGATAAAATCTTTAAGCCTGTCACTCCAAAAACTTTAAGAAGAGTGGCCACCGAAAGATTTAAGGATAAAATAAGAGTAATTAAAAGTCCTCCTAAGATTAAAATGTAAGATCCCGTTAAATTAAAATAAGGAAGAAAAAAGGAAGAAAAAAGATGCCCCACCATGCCGCCCGCCAAAAGTTTTTGGTCATGAATAACAATGGTTTTAAGACTTAAAGCAGAAAACCCAGAAAGAAAAAACATCAGTAGGGCAAAGCCAAAAAGCTTTACAAATTTGCGACCAATCCAGCCCGGGAAAAAGCATCCACTCATGATCAGAAGAATAGGAAAAAGGATAATAAAAGCACTGACTCCAAATGTTTGAAATAAGATGTCTGCAACATAAGCCCCAGTCATTCCGCTTAAATTTTGAATTTCTTTAGTAGAAGAGACACTATTTAAAGAGGGATCTAGTGGATGGTAAGAAATAAGGCTAACAAAAACAAATGCGAAGAAGCATAAAAAGATAACACCCCAAATTTCTCTACGCTTCTTTTTGGGCTCTAAGTTTATCATGGGCGTTGACACCTTGATTATGCGCTAGTTTTTGAGTCGGTGTCAAATTGAATCTGTTAGTTTAATGTGATAAGACATTATTATATCATGTCTGAATTAGAAAAAATTAAAAAAGTTGCCATTTGCGCTGCTAAAGAAGCTGGGGAAATTTTAAGATCTCATTTTGGGAAAATTAAACATGTAGAGCAAAAAATAGGAGCTGGGATTGTTACAGAGGCGGATAAAAAAGCAGAGAAAAAGATTATTTCAATGGTTAAAACTTCTTTTCCTCACCATGCCATTTTAGCAGAAGAAAGCGGGATTTATGAAAAGAAGAGTGCCTCCTATAAATGGATTATTGATCCTTTAGATGGGACAACAAATTTTGTTCATCAACTTCCCCTTTTTTGTGTGTCCATTGGAGTGGAAAGAGAAGGCGAGATCGTCCTTTCAGTGATTTTAAATCCTTTAACTCAAGATATTTTTACAGCTGAAAAAGGAAAGGGGGCATTTTGCAATAAAAAACGTATATCTGTGTCTCCCTGTTCAAAAATAGAAGATGCCTTATTTATTACGGGTTTTTCATATCAAAGTGGCATGATGGTTCAAGAAGAACTTCTGCGATTGGAACCCTTTCTACAAAAAACCAGAGGTATTCGAAGAAGTGGGTCTGCCGTGTGGGATTTTTATCAGGTAGCCCAAGGACATTTTGATGGTTTTTGGGAAAAACATTTAAGCCCGTGGGATGTAGCTGCAGGGCTACTTTTGGTTCAAGAAGCAGGGGGAAAAGTGAGTCGTTACGATGGGAGCCCCGCTACGGCGTATGATCACGAAATTTTAGCTTCTAATGGGATCCTTCACGAAAAAATCGTTGATTTACTTATGACCAAAAGAAGTAAGCTCTAAAGTAACGGTTAAGAAACTCTTTTTAACAATGTTTTTGGCCATGCCTTCTAGAACGATATCTCTAGGATTAATCCAGGCTTCAATATCGGCATCATCTGTTTTATCTTTTATTTTAATATGAATAGCTTTAAATGTTCCTGCCGGAACAGTAACTTCTGAAGCATCTTTTGAAATAATTTCAAACTCATGTTCTTCATATTTTTGTTCTTGGCCATCCACAATCAGTTTTAAAATTTTCCCATTGGCTTTAGAGACCAGCGCTTCTATTTTTTGGTTGCCCATCGGAGTTTTGGCATCTGTTGTAAGCCAAATTCCTGCGTCTTCTTCTTTGGTTGCTGCTTTTTCAACAGTCCCTTTGCCTAAGAAACCAAGATTAAGATTGTAGTTTGCGTAATCACCTACTTTCCAATTGATAACATCAAAAACACCTTGGGAAAGAAAAAGGTTTAAAAGCATGTTAGATGCGTAAGATGGAAGAGAAACTATACTTACTAAAACAAAGCCTAAGATAATGATTCTTTTTTTCATAGGGCCTCCTTATTATTGATAAGTATCTATATCAAATATAAAAAACTAAATCAACTTATTGACCTAGAATATAAGCAAACATGAGGGGAGCAACAATGGTTGCGTCGGATTCAATGATAAAACGGGGTGTTTTTCCATCTAGTTTTCCCCACGTAATTTTTTCGTTGGGGACAGCACCACTATAAGAACCATAGGAAGTAGTACTATCAGAAATTTGGCAAAAATAACCCCAGAGCTTACAATTTTGTTTTAAATCTTGGGTAATTAGAGGAACCACACAAATCGGGAAGTCTCCTGCAATTCCTCCTCCAATTTGAAAAAAACCAATAGAACTTTTTTGAGAATTTTCCTGATACCATTCAATAAGAGAGGCCATTTGTTCAAGGCCGGATTTTACAACTTGGTAATTTGAAATATTTTTTTTAATAACGTTGGAAACAAAAATATTTCCAAGCGTTGAATCCTCCCAGCCTGGAGTAAAAATAGGAAGATTTTTTTCACAGGCAGCAATCATCCACGAATTTTTGGGATCAATTTGATAGTGATCTTTAATGGCGCCATTTTTAATGAGCTGGTACAGGAATTCATAGGGAAAGTAACGCTTTTTTTCTTGATCTGCTTTTTGCCAAAGTTTTAGCACTTGTTTTTCAATACGCCGCATAGCCTCTTCTTCAGGAATGCAGGTATCGGTAACACGATTCATGCCTTGTTTATAAAGATCCACTTCTTCTTTGGCAGTAAGATTTCGATACTGTGAAACTCGTTTATAATGTTCATGGGCGACTAAATTAAAAACATCTTCTTCTAAATTTGCACCGGTGCAACAAATAGCATGTACTTTTTCTTGGCGAATCATTTCTGCTAGTGACAATCCCAATTCTGCCGTACTCATGGCGCCAGCTAAGGTAATCATCATTTTATTACCTTTCGTGAGATAATCGCAGTAGGCTTCTGCTGCGTCGATAACAACCGCAGCATTGAAATGACGAAAATGATGTTTAATGTAATCTTTGATGGTCATCAAAAAAATACTTGCACAAAAAATTTGATATAGCAATTAAAATTGGATAATTTTTTCAATTGCACGTTCGATGCTAATGGCATCTGGAAGAAATGCATTTTCTCTGGCGTAAAAAGGAACAGGCGTGTCCCATCCTGTTACTCTTTCAACGGGAGCTTCAAGAGATAAAAAAGCAAATTCATTGATTCTAGCAATCAATTCTGCAGCTACTCCGCCGGTACGATGAGCTTCATGGATAATGACACATCGTTTTGTTTTTTTAACACTTTCAATGACCGTTTCAGTGTCCATCGGAGAAATGGTGAGAAGATCGATGACTTCTGGATCCCATCCTTTTTCTCGAACTCCTTTTTCAATGACTTTTTTAGTTTGATAAAGCATGGCTCCATAGGAAACAATCGTGATTTGAGAACCGCTTCGTACAATTTCTGCTTTTCCGATAGGATAGAGCTCTTCTTCAGTGGGAATATCTTCTCGGAATGCGCGATAAATACTACTGGGTTCTAAAAAAATAACGGGGTCATTTGATCGAATAGCAGATTTAATAAGAGCGCGTGCTTTTCTGGGGCCTGAGGGAATAACCACAACAAGTCCTGGGATATGAGTATAAATCATTTCGGTAGATTCAGAATGATGTTCTAAGGCTTTAATACCAGCCCCGTAGGGAGATCTGAGTACCATGGGAACTTGTTGAGCTCCAAATGTTCTCGATCGTATTTTGGCCGCGTGAGATTGAAGTTGTGTATAGCCATAATAAATAAATCCACTAAACTGAATTTCACATACAGGACGTTTTCCATAAAGAGCTAAGCCAATACTAGCACCGACAATAGCAGATTCTGACAGAGGAGTATCTACCACACGATCTTTTCCAAATTCTTCTTGTAGCCCTTTGGTGACACGAAAAACGCCTCCGTTTACGCCGACATCTTGTCCTAAAATGAGAACGTTTTTATCTCTTTTCATTTCTTCTTGAAGCCCCAGATGAATAGCTTCAACCATGGTAAGGCGTTGTGTTTTTTCCATTTTAGTCTTGCGCCTCCTCAAGTTCACCGACGGCAGCAGCCCCTCCAGACCCTCTGGGTTTTTCCAAAGCACCTTTAATTACATTTCGTCCCGCAATATTTTTTTGGGCACATTCTTTTTGCCATTGTAAATAGGGAGGCATGGTTTCATAGACGGTGTCAAAAAAGGTGAGTGGATCAGGATTTGAATTTCTAAAATTTTCTGCTTCTTCATATCCTTTTCGAATTTCTTCTTTCAGGGTTTGTTCTAAGGCGTCTTCTTTTTGAGAATCCCACAGTTTTTCTTTTTCTAAAAACTTTTTAAACCGAAGAATGGGATCTTTCTTTTTCCATTCCTCTTCTAAATTTTTGGTTCGATAAACCGAAGGATCATCGGCTGTGGTATGTAGGCTTTGTCTAAAGGTGACTGCTTCAATTAAGGTTGGCCCCTCACCCTTTCGAGCTTTGTTTAAGGCTTCTTGGGTAGCAACATAGACAGAGAAAAAATCGTTTCCATCGACCTGAATGCCTTTAACTCCATAGGCAATAGCTTTTTGGGCAATGGTTTGAGAAGCTGTTTGATTTTTAAAAGGAGTAGAAATAGCCCACTGATTATTCTGACAGAAAAACACACAGGGAAGATTTAAGGCCCCACAAAAATTTAGCCCTTCGTGAAAATCACCTTCAGAAGTTGCTCCATCGCCAAAATAAACCATGGCAGCTGCTTTTTTTTGATCTAACTTTAATCCCCATCCAATTCCCGCAACATGAACACATTGGCTTCCGACGGGAATTGAAATGGCTAGATCATGGGTATTTTTAAGTTCTTTATTAGAATCTTCAAAACCCATGATATATAAAAAATAATTTTTTATAGATAATCCACGGGTTAGGGCAATGCCTGTTTCTCTAAAAGAAGGTAAAAACCAGTCTTCTGAAGTTAAACACAGAGCAGAGCCGATAGCAGCAGCTTCCTGGCCAATACTTGGGGCAAAGGTGCCAATACGACCTTGGCGTTGATATCGGAGCGCTTGTTCTTCGAGCCTTCGGGTAAGAAGCATCCAACGATAGGCTTTGAGGAGTTCTTGAGGAGGAATCTTGGGCAATAGTTTTGTGTCTTCAATCCCTTCGGGATTTACAATAGAGAGAATATCTATACTAAATTCTTGTAAAGTTTTTCTCATAAAGACAAAAGATCCAATTTACTGATTTTAGTCAGGAAGTAAAGAATTTTTTATTGACTTTGGTTAGGCCAGATACTTGATGACGGTTACTTTTTCCAAAGTGATAAGCCCTTCTTTAATGATGGGATCAATGTGAGACAGAAGGTGGTCAATATGGTCTTTTGTGTCGACTACTTCAATCACAATGGGCAGGTCGCTTGAAAGTCTTAAAATGCTATCTGTGTGCAAATGAGATTTTGCTCCAAAACCAGCAATCCCTCTTAAAACAGTTGTCCCAGCCATTTTTTCTTTTTTAAAATATTCTACAAGATATTGATACAAAGGTTTTCCCTCATATCGATCACTTTCTCCGATAAAGATTCTCATCAAATATTGATCGCCCGTGATTTTTCGCATGGTTATAGCCCTTTCTTTAGCTGTGAATATTTATGAATATTATAGAGAAACAAGTTTCATCCCCAGAAAAGTTCCCCCCAAACATAAAATATTGGTAAGAAAAATATTTAAAAATGCATAAAAATATTGAGCCGATCTAAAAAGGGCAATGGTTTCATAAGAAAATGTGGAAAATGTTGTAAATCCCCCAAAAATGCCAATGGCGACAAACATTCTCGCAGTATCGGATATATAAGATCGGGTAATAGAAAACTCCATAAAGTAACCAATCAAGAGTGCCCCTATAAAATTAACAAGAAGGATGCCTATGGGAAAAGAAGTATCCAGGTATTTATAAGGGACGCCGGACAAGAGATATCTGGCGATGGTTCCAATAAACCCCCCACATCCAATCAATAAATATGTTTTCATGAAGGAATGGTTTTATAATACACGACTAAATTTGTATTTTCAATATGGACCAGTTCATAACACTATTTTTGATTTTAAAACCAAAGATGTTTAATAAAGCTGAGGCGGATTTTAGTGAATATTATAAAATTACAGACTAAATTCACTAAAAAATGTCAAATATTAGTGAATTTTGATTAATCGCCAACCCATAGACTTATTTTTAGAAAAGTATTAGGTTGGATTTTATAAATGCCTAATATCGAAATCAAAGCTCGGCATCAAAATCTTTTACGGGCTCGTGAAATCGCAATTAAACTGAATGCTAAAAGAGAGGGGATAGATTTACAAACAGATACCTATTTTAAAACCCAAGGTGGGAGATTGAAGTTAAGAGAGTCCTCTCTGAAGGGAGCGCGCTTAATTCCTTATGTTCGGACAGATCAAATAGGGCCCAAGCTGAGCCAATATTTATTGGTACCTATTGAGCAGCCCCAAATATTCAAAAATCTTTTAAAAGAAATTTTAGGTATTGAAGTTATTGTAAAAAAAGAAAGAGAAATTTATTTAATTGGTAATGTTAGAGTTCATCTCGATAGTGTCGAGAATCTAGGAAGTTTTATTGAATTTGAGGCAGTCTTTGATGATGTTTCAGAAGAAATCTATAAAGTAGAAGTAGAAAAAGTGAATAAGCTTATTCAAGATTTTAAGATAAAAGAAACAGACTTAATCAAAGGTTCCTATCGAGAATTAAGACAAGTAACTTGATTCGCTATTTCCTTAGAATTTATTTAATTCTAAATTACCACTACCTGTAAAGACAGAGATTTTAAATGAAGCATCCGGAGAATCGCCAATGTAGTTGTGCAGTTGTCCGCTACCGGATTTAAATGACGTACTGATTTTAGAATCTTTTGGCATTTTCAAGCTTACAGTTCCACTTCCTGTCTTTATATCCACTGCACCTTTTTCTGGAAGACGTGCCCATTTTAATTCAATATTGCCACTACCTGTTTTTACATTGGCATCACTGTTAAGCCCCTGAATGGCGAGATTTCCGCTGCCAAGCTTTGCGTTTAAGCCATTGCATGAATCTAGAGTGGCATTTAAATCTCCACTTCCTAGTTTAGCATCTAACTTTGCTTGAACCTTGTTGATTTCAATGTTTCCAGAGCCAGACTTTAAATTTAAGCTCACTTTTTTAGGTACTTGAATATCAAAATCCACATTACATCCACCCTTATTCAATAAACCCTCTCCATCAACTGCTATAAAAAGCGCATGATTCTTCTTTTCAATGGTGAGGCGACATTTTTCATGGAATTGGTTTTTCATGGCCAAAATTTGTAAGTTTTCATTATCAGTTCCAATAATTTTTGCATCTCCAGAACCATTTTTATAAACGAGAGTATTTATTTCTTTTGAGATAAATGTTTTTGTTACAAGTGTAGAAGCTGAAAAACCAATTGTGGATATAAACAAAAATAAACTAACCATAATCTTCTTCATTGTTATGATTCTCCTATAACGTTTGGCTCCCCCAAGTTGACGCATTCCGCAACTTTTTAAAGAGCCTCAAGGAGCCATTTTATATAGATGATAGCATTTGGCAAGCGCTTCCAAACGCTGCATGACAAAATACTTAGAACATACACACCCCCTAATTATTTTCCACTGCAATTTAGTTTTGAGCATAAAAAGTTTTCTATGATAAACTCAAACTGTGGAAAAAAAGAGACGCACATACACAGAAGAGCAAAAACGCAAAATTTTAAAAGAAGTAATGGACAAATTGCCTGAAGGGGAATCCCTTAGAGGCATTGCTCAAAAACGTGGTGTCAGCGATGGAAGAGTGCATGAATGGATTAAAAGTTTAGGTCTTTGGGAGGACTATGCGCACGTACGGGAACTGAGGGCTCACACCTTCTTTGAGCGTATCAATGACATTGCCTTCCTTGCCTTAGCTAACAAAGTTGATCCAAACGCAGCCAGGGTGGCCATAGATGCCCTTAAATGGACAATTTCTCGTATGAACCCAAAAAGCTATGGAGAAAGAACCAACATCGATGTCAATATCAAAGCTCAAATGGAATATGTTGAATTCGTGAAGAAGTTGTCCAATGAAAAAAGAAATGTTGAGGAAGCGAAGGTCATTGATGTTGATACAAAAGAAGAACCTGATCAAATAGAATAAATAAGTTATTTCTTTTTTTGCTTGGTCATTTTCCAAGTTCTTTCATGCTGCTTTTTTGTTTTCGTCAATAATGCTAAGAACATCATCTGTAAACTTAGCTATTTCTGCATCACTAGCACGAAAAAAGCGCATTATATTTTCAATGAGTAATCGTTCTTTAGAATTATATTCCCCATCAGCGTTGGCAATTTCTATTAGTGCAATTGTGTATCTTATAGAATCTTTATCTGACCAAGTTCCAGCACAACCTCCAGTAGCAAAAGCGTCAGGAATTTGGATTTTTTCTGTGCTTTTTAAAAAATCTAAAATTATTTTTTTATTATATTCTCCCATTCCCCACTTATCTACATGTTTAATTATTTCAGCGATCTCGGCTTTAAACCCATTAACCTCATTCCCTGATAAATACATTAAAGCCTTAGCTATGATGAAAAAAGCATTAACCTCAGACGAATATAATCTTTTCTCAGGATTATCAGGATGCCTTAAATCAAGTGCTTTTAAAATTAAACTATACCACACTCCCTTGTCCCTAATTTTTTCCAAGAATTTAAACATAATAGCTTCTCCATTTTGACTTCATTATTAAGCGGCCTTTTTCTTATTGTCTATTTCGTCTAAGGAAGCCTTAATGAGTTTTCGTTCTTTTTCAATTTTTTCCAATATTTTTGGACCAACTTGTTTTTCCGTTTCTTGGATTAGTTTAGCCATTTCTTCATTTGACACGGACATATCACTATTTGGCTGATCACCAATATTGTCCTGGTAAAATGCAAGAGAAATAATACCAACGGATATTCCTTTCCTGAGGACTGGATTTGTTTCAGCTTGATATGCTAGAAGTCCCGCCGTGAGCATTTCTTCTTTTGGATAAGGTAACAACTTACTATCTCTTATCATAATAGGAACAGGATATTTTTTTATGTGTTCAGCAAAAGCTTGTAAAATTTTTGCATGCTTTCCCTTATCCATAAACTTCTCCTTTTTAGAATTAATTTTTAATTTTTCTGATTCTCGTGTCACTTCTAAATCTTCTTTTACTTGAGAAATCAGATTCTCCTTTAGATTAACAACCTGTCCGTTCTTGTCTTTGATTATTGCACCGTCATATATGAGAACATATGCCCAAAAAATTTCGTCTTCTAACATATTTTCCAAAACAAATTCCTGTGCTGATTTTCTGGCTGATTTGATTATTGCATAACCTATTCCTGCACAAAGCAAAGATAGTACCCAATGAACAGCAAGAAGGCCCAGAGGTACAATGAAAGTTAAAATTAGTCCTGTCCAAGTCCAAAATTGATGGGCAGGTTTATTATATTTACTGGCGTATTGAGAAAGAACAAAATCCCCAGCCTTCATATCATCTATGAGAACCGTTAAGCTTCCACTCTTATATTTTTCTACAAACTCTTTATGTGTAAGTTTTTGCATAATATCCCCTACTTACGAACAGCTATGTCTTACTAATGTTATGTTCGGTATACCGAACGCAGAACTTTAATTCTTGCGCTACCCTATTTGGGTGTCACAAGAGGATCTGAAAAAGCTTGGTGCCCGCATAAGAAATCTCAGGATTAAGCAAGGCTTAACCATAGAAAAGCTTGCTTGGGAAAATGATATGTCCAAGGGGAACCTTAGTGAAATTGAAAAAGGCATCAGGAATGTGCGTTATTTGACACTTAAGAAACTTGCAGAGGCTTTAAATGTATCTATTAAAAAATTGGTGATTGATTGAAGGTTTTACTTGGTAGCGGGCTGGCGTTTTTTAGGAATTAAATCCTCTCCTGTAAGCCTGCGATCTCTTCTAAATTCCCAAGGAGGTGTCGGGTCGGCTTCTCTCCATAAACCTCTTTTTTCTTGGCGTGCCTCAGATTCAAGTCCCCTCAATCTGGAGCTATTGGAATATTGCCTATATTGCCAAGCCATCCCTTGACGCACAAGTTCATGATTCACATTGGTTCCATTCTGAAGATAAACCTCACCAAGAGTGCGTCCATATTTATCTTTGCCACTAGACTGCACTGTGACATCTTTTCCAAAGACCATTTCAGAAGTATATTGTTTTGCCTTTTTTCCAAATGGTTGATTCTTCTCAGGAGAATCAATTTCAGATAAGCGTACACGCTGGGAACGTCCTTGATTTAGAACCTCAATGGTATCACCATCTAATACGCCAACAACCTTTCCTGAAAAAGTTTGAGGCTTTGCTTTTTCATGACAATGATGCTCATTCTTCCTTTGGTCATGATGACATCCATGGGCATCTGTTCCTCCTGGATGTCCATTGACACCAAGAGGAAAGAGAATAAGAACTAAAAATGCAACAATGCGATCCACAAAGAGCTTATCGTCATTTTAGATTTTTTATTTAATTTTATTTATGAAGTGAACTGAAATTCATGGTTTACAAATCATATGTATAGAAGTCAGAAAAATAAGATAAATATATAATAAAAAAAGGAATAATATTAAGGGCTAATTTGTGGTCTGGGAAACCACTTTGTAAACGCCAGCCTGAGATATCTTCATTTTTTTGGCAATAGCCCTAAGAGACATTCCTTCCTGTCTCAAGGCTCTGACATGGGCTCTATTAATTGATCTGGGGCGTCCAAACTTCTTCCCTTTGGCTCTGGCTGCCTTGATACCAGCGTTGACTCGCTCTCTGATTAAATCTCTTTCAAATTCAGCCATTGCAGAAAGCAAATGAAACATGAGCTTTCCTGTGCTTTGAGAAAGGTCAATATTTTCTTGATATGAAATGAAATGTATTCCCAAATTTTGAAACTCTTCCAGGGAGTGAACAAGATGGCTCAATGACCTTCCTAAGCGGTCAAGTTTAAATACCAGCACACAATCAAAACGTCTTTTTCTAGCATCTTCCATCATTTGGTTTAGTGCGGGACGCATTTGCTTTGCCCCTGAGATACCAATATCCACATATTCTTTAAACACATCCCACTTGCGAGCTTTGCTATAGTCCCTCAAAGCAAAGAGCTGCGAGTCAGGACTCTGCTCTTTTGTGGATATGCGTGCATAAATTGCGATTTTCAAATTCAACTCACTTGGAGGGTGGGAGGATTGAAGTGCAGTTTATACACCTGAAAGGACAGAAAATCAAAGGCAATGCGCAAAATTTGATGAATTTGAAAAGGGGCTTTGACAAAAGCACGTGCGCAAAGAGAGGGATGTTAAAGTATGTTTCTCAAAAGTATAAACACCAAATCAGTGGATTAAGCTTCATAATATTTTTTTATCCCAGGGTTTTTTTCCATAACTCGTTTCAGTCCCTTTTCTAAGGCTCTCCCATAAGGATCCATTCCTTCCATGGTTTTTAAATGAAGACCATAGAGTAGATCATTTAAGTAGCCATAGGATTTCATTGGATCTATTTTATTTTTTTTCAAAATATGCACTATTTTTTCCTTCAATGATGCAACCCTAAGATAAAAAGGATTTTTAAATTTCTCTTTTATATGAATTGTTGCATTGGGTTTCTTTTTTTTATTCTCCCTATAATGCTCTTCAAGATCACTAAACACATCGGAAAGCTTGGCCATATGATATTTATTGGCACGCTTCAATTCAAAATTAAATAAAATCATATACTTTGACTCTAAAATATGTTTAAGACCAGCAACATTTTGAGAAGAAATTTTATCGCAAAATAAAATTGTGCTGATATCTTGCCCCAAAGCATACTCATCCATGCCTAGTTTGAGTAACTTATTATAAGATCTATAAAATCTTTCCTTGCTCCCACTTTTAATTGGCAACCAATCCTTCTTTTCAGGAATCCTCTCTTGATGAAAATGAAAAGTTTCTCCCAGTATTACCAATTTACCGTCAGGGACATCAGGCTTTATATTTGTCCCTCTAAGATTTTGCATGTTGCTGATACTAATGGTGCATGCAGCAAACGCAACTAAAAAAGAGAGGGAAATATGTCAGAAACAAATCTTAAGAAATTTAGAGAGAAGCAAGGATTAAGCCAGTGGGCCTTGGCTCTTAAGAGCCAAGTTTCGAGGAACCGTATCAGTCTACATGAATGCGACTACATGAAACTTTCCGATGCGGACAAATTAAAAATAGTCAAAGCGCTAAAATTGAAATCATTGGAACAAATAAAATAAGGAGGAAAAATGGAAAACCAAAAACGGCTAATTAAAGCATTTCTAGACTCATCAGAACGCCCCTCTCCCGATAAATATTTAAGACATACAAAAGAGAAAGCACTGGATTATATCGGTGAAAAGATTGATCCACCATCCAATAAGACACAAGCTACAGAAATATCGAAACCAGAATTTCAAGAGTCTTTAATTAAGATTGGTGAAGCATATAAAGAGCTGACTTCCGTTGTAGAAAAACACTTCCCAGATTTACTGCCTGCTCTAAAAACAGCACTAGCCGTTCATGGTTGTTTATTGATTAAAGATAATTTTCAACCTATAGCTTTATTTTTTGTTGGTGTGTCTGGGTCAGCAAAGACCACTGTATTGATGTTTTGTTTAGAAAATAAGGATTTCCAGTTCAGATGTGACAACTTTACTCCAGCTTCATTTGTTTCTCATGCAGCAAATGTAAAAATTGAGAAACTTGCATCAATAGACCTATTGCCACGCATAAAAGACAAAATCTTAATAACAAAAGAATTGGCTCCTTTATTTAGGGGAAGAGATGATGAGCTTGTAAAAACCTTTAGTATTCTAACAACAATCCTAGATGGAAAGGGTTATGTGTCCAACAGTGGGACACATGGTACCAGAGGTTATCCTGAAGATATATTTTTTTGTTGGCTTGGAGCAACAACTCCATTTCCGCCGAGCGTACATACAATAATGGGGCAATTGGGAACTAGGATTGTGTTTTTTAATACTGATCCAAAAGAGAATTCTCAAGAAAAATTAGAAGAATATGCAAAAAAAACTAACTCTGATGAGAATGAAAAAAAATGTAAAGAAGCTACAAATAAATATCTTAAAACTCTTTTTTCAATCTTTGAAAAAAAATCTATTAAACTAGACAGCATTGAATTTCCAAAAAATCTTCTAAGACAACTTGTTCTATATGTAAGGGTAATGTGTAGATTGAGGGCTGTTTTCTCCATGAAGATTGATGAAAAAGCCTCAGATGAGAAAATCTGGCATGGGCGCCCTCAAATTGAACAGCCACATAGAGCTATCAAAATATTACGCATGATTACCAGCAATTTAGCACTCACCTCTGGGAGAGATAAAATAAATGAAGCTGATTTAAGTATTATTAGACATATCACACTATCAAGTGTTCCTGAAAACAGAAGAATTGTGTTTGAAGCCCTCATCCAAAAGCAAGGTTATGCAGATATTGCAGAAATTTCTACGGCTACTGGGATGTCAAGACCTACGGCAAGAAAATACATGCAAGAAATTGGAGAATTGGGATTAGCAACCTTTAGCCCTGGCAGCAATGCTGAAAGTTCATTTCTCCAACTCAAAGAAGAATTTTTAGGCTTGCTCCAAACTGAGAGGCCAGAAGAGGGTGAAAAGCAAACAGGGGATGTGTGTGTAGAGGGAGCGGAAGTGCCATTTTGAACCAGAATGATCCCAAAATTAATTACATTACACGCAAAGCAAAAGAGCTTGGCTTGGAAGAAAGTACCACTAAGACCATCATTGAAAAATACAAGCTGGTGAAATCAATCTTAGGTGTTGAATCTATTGAAATTACAAAAACCTCAATAACAGACAAAGACAATGAACACGCAGACAAAAAAGAAATTACCATCCCTGCCTGAAATAGACCAGAGAACCAAGGTTGAATTTGAAAAGAAATATGATAAGCCAATATCCAATGCTGAGTATTTTGAGATGAAACACAATTTAACTTCTTTTTTTAGCTTATTAAGAGAATGGGATTTAAAAAAATGAAAAAGACACTTCTTTATTTAAGAGTCTCATCAAAAGAGCAAGAGCTGGGATTCTCTTTAGATGCTCAACGTAATGAGGGAGTGAAGTATGCAGTTAGGATGGGATTAGATATTGTCCGTCATTGGCAAGTGGCTGAATCAGCAAAAGCACAGGGAAGAAAATCTTTCTCTGAATTATTTGAATACGCAATAAAAAATAAAGACATTGGTGATATCCTTTTTGAAAAAACAGACCGTGCTACCAGAAATTATTATGATTTGATTAAGCTCTATGAACTTATGGAAAAACATGACAAGACCATTCATTTTTTTAAAGAAGGTTTTATCATGGACAAATTCTCAAAGTCTCAAGACAAATTGAGACTTGATTTTCAGGTGGTATTGGCAAAAAATTATATCAATAATCTTTCAGAGGAAACAAAAAAGGGAATGAATGAAAAAGCAAATAGTGGAACTTATCCCTCAGTAGCTCCCATTGGTTATCTCAATGATAGGGAAACTAAAAAGATTGTTATTGATCCAAAGTCTTCTCCTCTTGTGAAAAAAGCATTTGAATTATATTCAACTGGAAATTACTCTTTAAAAAAATTAATCAATGAACTTTATAATAATGGATTGGCCATTAGAAAAAGTGGAAAGAAACTTTCTAAGGGAGCAATGGAATGTATTTTGAAAAACTCCATTTATTATGGAACTTTTAAATGGAATGAAAAATTATATAGTGGGGATCATGAACCTCTGATAACAAAGGATTTATTTGATAGGGTTCAAATGGCATTTAAAAGATTTAACAAACCTAAGATGACCAAAAGGAATTTTGCATTCAATGGGATTTTGACTTGCCATGCCTGTGGCTGTGCCATTACTGCTGAACTCAAAAAAAAGAAATATATTTACTACCGTTGCACTGATTCAAAAGCTATCTGCACAAATGTAAAATATGTCCGTGAAGACCATTTGGCTGATATGTTTGGTGTAGAGATTAAGAGACTTGAATTTGATGAAGAAAATTTTGCCTTTATTAAAGATGTCCTACTAGAGAGCCACCAGCATGAACAAGAACAGCATAAAGAGACATTAGATGAGCTTCAGAAGCAATATAAAGAAATTCAAGAAAAGATTCACAAAGCCTATGATGACAAATTAAGGGGGCTTATCACAGAAGCTTTCTGGCTCATGAGAAGTAATACGTGGCAGTTGGAACTGGATGACATCAAAGCCAACATTGCCCGTTTTGAGAGTGCCGATGTCAAATATCTTGAAGAAGGAAACAAAATCCTAGAACTTTCTAAACATGCGTATTCATTATATAAAATTCAAGATATGCATGAAAAAGCAAAATTGGCTCAAATCCTGTCCCAGAACTCAACACTAGATGGGACAACTCTTTGTTTTCATTACAGAAAACCCTTTGACATACTGGCACAAAAGGGTCCTCGTCAAGTTTGGCTCCCCGGACAGGACTCGAACCTGTGACCCATTGATTAACAGTCAATTGCTCTACCAACTGAGCTACCGGGGAACGCTTTTGATTGAAAAAAAGAGTAGTCAAAAGGATTTTCTTTGTCAAGGCCGATCAGGGTGTTGTCGGGGAAACGGAGTCTTCTTTTAAAGAGAGTAAGATAAGCTTTGAAACTGCTTTTAATGTTTCAAAAACACCCATTCCTTTAGACGCTGTGGCTTCAAATTCCTGAACATGAAAAGGGTTTAAATTTTTACTAAGCTCAGCCACTGGGGCTACATTGGGAAGATCTCTTTTATTATACTGAATTACATGAGGCAGGGTTTTTAAATTGTGCCCTTGATGATCTAAATTTATTTTAAGATTTTCAAAACTTTCTAAATTTTCTTCCATACGACGAAGCTCGGAATCGGCTACATAAACCACCCCATCAACCCCCTTTAAAATCAATTTTCTACTAGAGTCATAATAGGCTTGTCCTGGAACGGTATATAAATGAAAGCGCACATTAAATCCTCGAATAGGGCCAATGGCTAAGGGTAAAAAATCAAAAAAGATAGTTCTTTCGGTATCTGATGATAAAGTGACAATTCTTCCTTTTGTTTGAGGATCGGTTTTGGCATAAATATATTGGAGATTGGTAGTTTTCCCACTTAAAGCCGGCCCATAATAAACAATTTTGCAGTTAATTTCTTTTGATGCGTAATTAATAAATGACATAAGAACTTCTTATACCAGAATCCTGTGTTCAAGTGCATTTCCAATGGTCATGCTATCCATATATTCTAAATCTCCTCCCATGGGAATGCCCTGAGCAATTCTTGTTAGTTTAATAGAAAAAGGTTTTAAAAGTTTAATTAAATATAAAGCCGTGGTTTCTCCCTCTACAGAAGTATTAGTAGCTAGAATAACTTCTTCAATTTTTTCTTTTTGAATGCGACTGACCAATTCTTTTATTTTTAAATGTTCTGGGCCAATGCCTTCGAGCGGAGAAAGAGTTCCATGGAGAATGTGATATTTCCCTCGAAATATTTTTGTTTTTTCAATGGCTAAAAGGTCTGTGGGGTCTTCCACAACACAGAGCATGTTTTTATCTCTTTGAGAGTCATCACAGAGGGAGCAGGGATCTTCTTCCGTTAGATTAAAACACAAAGAACATAGTTTGATTTTATTTTTTACTTCTAAAATAGCTTGAGCCAATGCCTGAGGATAAGAAGAGGGAGATTTTAAAATAAAAAAGGCAAGACGAGTGGCTGTTTTTTCTCCAATGCCCGGTAGTTTTGATAGTTCATTAACCAGTTTTAAAAGGGGATTTGAGGAACTCATTAAAATAGGCCTGGGATATTAAATCCTCCCGTGAGTTTTCCAATTTCTGATTGCATGAGGTCTTGAGATTGTTTTAAAGCTTCATTGGTGGCTGCGACAATGAGATCTTGAAGCATATCTTTATCATTTTGTTTTAAAACTTCAGGATCAATAGTGACAGACAATATTTCTTGTCGGCCATTGGCTTTTACAGTGACCATGCCTCCTCCAGAAGAGGCTTCTATGGTTTTATCAGCGAGTTCTTCTTGGATTTTTTTCATTTTTGTTTGAAATTCCTGGGCTTGTTTCAGCATGCCCCCCATTCCACCAAATAATTTATTCATGTTTTGTCTCCTGGATTTTTTTGAATTTTAACATCAATTATTTTTCCATTAAACACTTTTTGAGCTTCTTGAATAATTTCGTTTTCTAAAGCTTTCTTTTTTAGTTGAGCGATATGGTGTTCATCATTTTTAATGAGATTAGGAAGGTGTGAGTCAGAACCGGTAATAACATCGGTAATGGTCACCGTAATTTTTGTTTTTAAGTGTTCAGATATGATGGTTTCTAAAGCAGTCATATTTTCTTTTTCTGAAAGGAGTTTATAAAAAACAGATTCTTTTGGAAAGCCAATGGTGAGTTTTTGATTGCTCCATTCAACCAAATATCCATGTTCTAAAAGAGCAGCGAGCGATGGTTTTTGGTTTTTTACAACTTCTACAATTTTACGCCACCGATCCGTCGTAGGAGGATGATGAAACTCAGAAGAGGAGCGTTGGTGAAGTGTTTCTACGCGTTCGATAAGTTCTTCAAGCCTCATGAGAGGTTTTAGTTGTAAAAGTTTGATAAGTGTCATTTCAAATACAAATTGAGGATACAGAGTTTGGGCCATATCTTGAGTTCCTCTTAAAAGAGTTTGAAAAGACATCTCTAGTTCTTCTAAAGATACAAGAGAGGATATTTCTTTAAGACGAGCATGTTCACTATCGGTCAGCTCTAGCGTATTTTCAGGAGCAATTTTGATTAAAAGAAGGGATCGTACATATTCTAAAAGTTCCGAAGCAATTTGTTTAGTATCAGGCTCTTCTTGATAGATTTTAGAGAGCAGGGTGAAGGTCTCTTGAGATTCTTTTTTAAAAATTTTTTCTAAAAGTTCAAAAAGAGTTTCTTCATTTAAGGATCTTAAAATATCTTGAATGTGACGAAGGGTGATTTTAGGTCCAGAAAAAGAAATGGCCTGGTCTAAAAGTGACAAGGCATCACGAAAGCTTCCCTGAGCTACTTTTGAAATTTTTAAAAGGGCATCTTTTTCTACCTCTATATTTTCTTTTTTAGAAATTTTATCTAAATGATCAGCTAGGGTTTTTAGAGGGATTTTTTTAAAATCAAATCGTTGGCAGCGAGAAAGAATAGTGGCTGGAATTTTATGAACTTCTGTTGTAGCAAAAATAAATTTTAAATGAGCCGGAGGTTCTTCTAAAATTTTAAGTAGGGCATTAAAAGCGCTTTGAGAAAGCATGTGAACTTCATCAATAATATAAATTTTGTAATGTCCCTGAGTAGGAAGATAATTGGCTCTTTCTCTAAGCTCTCGAATGGAATCTACCCCATTATTGGAAGCACCATCAATTTCAATAACATCGACTGAAGATCCTTTAAAGATTTCGTCGCAAATAGAACACTGGTTACAAGGCTTCCCGTCTTTACTTTTGGGACACACCAATGTCTTGGCTAAGATTCGAGCCGCAGAGGTTTTTCCAATGCCTCTAGGGCCACAAAATAAAAAAGCATGGGCTAGACGTTCTTGGTGAATGGCATTGGTTAAGGTTTTGCACACATGTTCTTGTCCTAGAAGATCTTCAAAACTTTGTGGGCGCCATTTTCTGGCCAATACTAAATAAGACATAGATTAATTAAATGGCAACCAGGATACCCTGATCGCACGAAAGTGGCTACTACCGTTGCTTCCTTCCGGATCTGGCGGGGTTCATAGACTTTTGTCGCCACAAGATCCCAGCTGCCACTTCAAAGATATAATCGAAAATCCTTTTATTGACTACTTAAAAAATACCGTAATTAAGAGCGACGGAAAAAGAATGTGAATGGGGTTGGTTAACAGCGTATCGATAAAAAGGAAATGCTGTTTCATAACTCATTCCCACATTCCACGATACATCATAGGCATAACTTAAAGAAGCCGTGGTTGAAAATAAGCGCCCAGCAGATCCCTCAACAATGGTTTTATCTTTTTTAGATTTTAATATCCAAAGTTCTTTTATTCCCAGAGCGCTGTTCCAATGATTATTGAGCAAAAAACTTATATTTTCAATAAGCTGCATTCGATTGCCAGATTTTAAAACATAGGGAGTTTCTAAAGAAACATTTCGTATCTGAGTCACTTTTTTTTGAAAAGGATAAAAGAAACTTCCATCAAGAGAAAATTTAAAAGGACGATAGAGTTTGGCCGTATTAAATCCTGTGTGAACAGTCGTCATTCCATCTCCCACAACATCAATTTCTGAAGGATCCGAAGAGGTATAAACAGAGGTGCCCAGGGGCAATTTCACCCCTCCATAGAAATTAAGTTCTGGCTGATAGGGCAAAAACCCCACATCTTCTAAAAAAGTATGGCGAATTTCTAAAACAGGATCTCCCAAAGCAGTGGCAGAATAATTTTTTTGAGGGGTTGTCTGATTTCGATGGATCATGGGAAGACTAAACGCCCCTTGCCAAAATTCTAAAAATCTCATCCCAGCACCCAATGCCATCGTCATAGAGCTTAAAGAAGAATGGGAGGGGGTGGGATTATAAAATCCATAGGAATCAAATGACCCTTTCATAAATTGATACGAAGTTGAAATTCCAAATTGATAGTATTGAGTGGGAAGTAGAACTAGGGTTTGACTTCCTCCTCCGCCATGACAGCCACTGGTGTGACCTACAAGAGGAAATAAAATACTAATAAAAAAAAGAGGCCATCTAAAAAGAGATTTCAAACGTGTATTCATCTTGAAGTGCACCATCTTCTAATTTTAGGGTAATTTGCCATCGTCCAGACATGGTGAAAAATAAGGTGGTAGTGAAAAAATCATCTTCTGGGTTGTAAGTGGCTATTTCTTCAGATGTGCCCATCGAAGGCATCGTAGGCATGTCATATTGAACGGTGATAGTTTGAGCAGAAGTCTTTGCTAGATTTTTTGAATATTTAAAACGAAAACGGTAGATATTTTCACCCCAGGTGGGTTTACTTGCAGATTCCACATAAACCAAAAATTGATTGTCTTTAGAAAAACGGGTCAAGCCAGAACTTCCCAAAGAAGAAGGTGAGTTTGCAGAAGAATCTTCAGGTTTTTTATTCATGGGGCCACAGCCCATAAAACTTAAGAAAAGAATAAAACTTAAAATGCGTATTTTCATTGAACTTCTTTTAGGGCGTTTTCAAATCCTTGAACAATAGTACCATCTCCCTGTTTTTTCTGGACTGCCGTGGCTTCTTCTTTTGTTGCAAAGGCCGCCACATAGGGAGGCATGACCATATCTCCTAAATCTTTTTTAATATTTTTACTTTTGACGAGGAAAAAAGCCCTGTTTCCATCCAGTAATTTTCCTGGATGATTAAAATCACTAACTTCTGTTTTTATATAACCAGGAGCATTTTTTCTACCTTTTTGAACACAGGGAATAGAGCATACATGAAGAGAATCGCTCCCTTTTTCTTTTTTTAAAACAAAATGATTGGGGGCTTTTTCACCTATTTTCATTCCACAAACCTGGCAATCTAAATCTTTTGCCCACCCTACAGAACTTAAAAATATGGCAAGAAAACTTATCAAAAATATTTTTTTCATTTTAAATACCCCACACCAAAGTGAAATACCAGTAACCCACCATGATAGGCGGTAATCATTAAAAGAATAATGGCCAAAAACCAAGCAGGCAAAAAATACGGTTTTAAGAATTCTTTTTTAAAATATCGCCACAAAGATAAAAAAACAAAAACTCCCAGTGTCCAAAAGCCCAGCGTTTCATGATGTTCAAGAACTTCCCAAGCATCTGGCACATGAGGAACTGTTTCTTCTGCCAAGAGTCCCAGCCCTAGAGTGATGGCAGCAGCCAAGGTTCCCAAGAAGAGTAAAGCCGTTGCTGCGGTTGAAAGCCAAGGCTGACTCAATTTAACCGTAGAGAGTTCAAGGGCAAATCCTGTCATAAGAAGTGCAATGGGAAAGTGAACAGAAATGGGATGCAAAAGATAAAATTCCATTACAATTTTTCAACACTTTCTACTTCAATACTTTGAACCCCATTTTTAGCGTAAATGGTTCCAGTGACTTTTACTTTTTCTCCAGCCAAGGTTTTTAATTTTTTAAAGGGTTCTTTTTTGTGATGGTTTTCAATGACTAAATATACTTTTCCATCACTGGTTAAAAGACCCGCAGGGGCGCCTTCATTCAAACATTTTTGAGCACACTCCTTGTGTTTTTTTCCTTGGCCATTGTGAGCCATAAAACACACCATATCTAACACTTCGCCCTCTAGAGTCTGTATACCCGAAGGAGCGGATTTGGGATGATCCATGTGTTGAGCAAAGAGAAGGTTTAAAGATATAAAAAGTCCTAGGCAAGACAGTAATAATGTTATTTTTTTCATTCTAAAATAATCTCCTTTTTAAAAAATTTCAATGTTGACAACCATACCCCCAGGGGGGTATAGAGTCAAGAGAAATGAAAAAACAAAGTTCAAAAATGTGCGACCATTGTCCCGGTGAAACACACTATCCTGATCACACACCTACTTTGGGAAGACTTCAAAAAATTAAAGGGCAGCTTAATGGCATAGAAAAAATGATTAAAGACAGGCGGTATTGCGTTGATATCCTCACACAATTTAAAGCCGTCTCTGCTGCTTTAAATATGATAGAGAGAACTATTTTTGAAAAACATCTTCGAAATTGTGTGAAATCTGCCATGGCATTTAGAGATTCAAAGGAAATTGATGTGAAAGTAAAAGAACTGATGGATCTTATTTTTAAGCGATTGCAGTAAAGAAACAAACCCCAAAAACAGAGGAGAAAGAGTATGAAAACAAAGATGCTAGAAATCTTAGGAATCTTTGTGTGTTTTTTAACCCTTACGGCGTGCCAACTTCAAAAAGATAATGAAAAACAGGTATTTGATGAGTGGACAAAGGCTAATGGAAAAAATATGTCTCAAGGCGATTGGGAGCAACAAAATCTAAAAGCTCAAGAAATGGAAGCAGATCTTTTAAAATTAAGACGATTTTATGAGGCGCTCGTAGGAACTTTTGAAGGGGCACTTAAAGTTGGAGAAGATAATTTTAATGTTCGAATTGTTTTTTTCCCGGGATGGCCAAAATATCCTTTTTTGGGTCCCAGAATAAGAACGATTGACGAAGTACGAGCCGATATTATGAGCCTTTCGTTTAATGTTCTGGTTCAACAGTGGAATCCTTTGAATACCTTAAGTACGGTAGAGTGTATCTTTGAAGGGGTAAAACCAACCTATATGAATCTAGGAAAAATTAATTTATCAGGGCAAGATTGCAAAAATGCGTATGACATTATTCTTTCTGAGTCAGCAAGTGAGGTGGGCGCTTTAGAAGTACCTTCAGAAGCTACCAGTGCTATTGTTGCCTCTCAAGTATTAGAGGGAACCTTAGAGAAGGTATCTGATCTATATGGTACGATTTGGACAAAGGCGACCAATTCTAATTTTTCGTTAACCAGGGCTTTACAATGAAGGGTATCAAAGTTTTTTGTATTGGACTTCTTTTGGTTTTTTCCTTTCGCGCCTCTTCTGAAGAAATACGTATTTCTCTAGATGATGTAGCCAAAAAAGTTAGTTCAGAAAATTATAGTGTATTGGAAAATGCACTTCGCGTCTATCAGGCCAAAGAATCTATCCAAGTAGCCAGGGGGAATTTACTCCCCAGACTCAACCTTTGGAAATTTGCCACACTTCCTATTGATCCTGTAATGACATTAGTGGGGATGGTAGAAGATATTGCTCCCTTTTTGGTTCCTGCCAATTGGTTTAAGGTTACAGAGCAAAAGATTTTATATTTGGCCACACAAGAGGCCTATCGAGCGTTGTGGGCCAATGAAGTCATGACGGCCAAAGCGCTTTATTTAAAAATTCTTTTGGATCAATCTATTTTAGAGCATGTAAAAGAAAATCAAAAACAATTTGCAGATATTTTAGTGATAGCCAAAACATGGGAACAGCTTGGAAAAATAAGGCAAGGAGCAGCCCGAGATATTGAAATTCGAATTTTAGCTTTACAAGAAGATGAAAGAGCTCTTCGGGTAATGCTCAATGAAGAACAAAATATGCTTTCTTACATGATGGGATTTGAAGCGAAAGAGATTTTACGTCTTTCGCCAGTCGATATTTCTGGTTTTGAAACTTTTGAGCCTTTGAATTACGAAGATTTTGAATTTAGAAGTTTAGATTCTTCTCCAGAAGTTCGGGAATTTAATCATCTCATTAACGCAGCTGATTTAGTTAAAAAAGAAGTGATTTTTTCATTTTTGGGAAGTTCGATGACAAGTCGGGGTGTAGAGGGGGGCATGTTTGATATGCTGCCCGTTCAACCGGGACTTGGTTTTGGAACCATGCCGTCGATTCGCATTGTGAATACGGAGAAAGATATTTTAAAAGTTCAAAAAAGGGGGATTGAAGAAGTTGTTAAGCGACAACTTAAAATTTTAGTTGATAATTATAACATTGATTTAGAAAATTATACCAATCTTCAGCGCCGATCGGTACTTACAAAAGCAGCGATTGATCAGCTTTTTGAACGATTACGATTGGGAATTGAAGTTGAAATTGATGAATTGGTACAAGCTTCGAGAGAGCATATTCTATCGGACAGTGCTTTTTTAGCGGTAGGATATCGGTTTTTAGAACATGAAGATAAATTGGCGCGGCTTATTTTTTACGGAGACTATGATAAAAAACCCGCTGTAATTGAAAAATTAAAGGAGAAGTAACACATGACTTTATATCGATGGTTTATATGTATGGTGGCTGTGATGACGTTGGTGGCATGTAATGAAGAAGAAGAAATTCAAAAATGGATTGATTCAGTAGACCAATTGCGCACACAGGTGCAAGAAGCCATGGATAAAACCCCTTATCAACAAGAACAGCAAATAAAGTTTAAAAATTATTTTGGTGAAATTGAACAAAAAGCATTGTCTTTGAAAGACGATGAAAAAGTGGTTAAATTTTTTAATGAATTTGTGGCTAAGCGAGATCTGGGAGCTATTTGTTCAAAGCTTTTTATTGCTAAAATCGATTGGCAAAAAATCATGAAAGGCTGTACCCGAAATCGCTTCTTTTTATGTTCTGAAGAAGTGAGAGGTTATCCAGATATTGTTTTAGCCATTCGAAGCCGACTCATCCCGGACCAACAAAAACGGTTTGATGAAATTCCTGCTTGTCGTGATATAATATAAGTATATCGTTTAATCTGTTTTTAATCATATGTTCATGAAGCAGTATAGTGTAGTATTTTTGAGTATTTGTGTCTTTTTTGCCAGTGTTTCTTGCGGGCATAAAAAAGATGGAGAGAGTAGTGTATTTTCAAATGAAGTGAGAGCTCCTGAAATTCAGCCTTCACCTCCTGATCAGCAACAACCACCTGATCAATCAACGCCCACAGAATCTCCAGTTACACAAACTCCCCCACAGGATCAAACTCCTCCTGTAGTTGATCAACCTACTACTCCTCCACAAGATCAAACACCACCTCCACCACCTCTTTGTACGGCAGAGGTAAAAGTTGGAGAAACGCAATTTAAGATTAAATTGATGGCCTTTATTGCAGTTAAAAATGATGTCGCAGAGGGGAGCATATGTTGGATTAGTGTTTTCATGAATGGCAAGCCTATTTTTCATGCTGAAAATAGGTATAAAAATGAATCCCAATATCTGTGGTGGACACCAAATCCGTTAATTGCGGAGAGCAGCGCAACTCTGATGTTAGATAACAATGACCTTAAATCGGAAATGAATTATTTTTCTATTGTTAGAAGTACATCCTGTTTAGATCCACAACCTTTAAACCTTTTTGAAATTTCTTCAGTAGTTATGCCCAATAAAAAACTTTCTGTGCCTTTGGGTAATGATAGCGGAAATTATTTTGATCATACGTTGAGAACAACCATTTCCTATGGAAGTTTTGATTTAAGTACAGAATTTCCAGTGAGAAGTTGCCTGGCCTATTAGAACCATTTCTTTCGTTTGAAAAAAATGAGCATGCTAGTCGTAAGCCCAATCATCATGGCCCACACTAAAAAATAACCCCATTTCCAATCAAGCTCGGGCATAAATTTAAAATTCATGCCGTAAATGCCCACAATAAACGTCAAAGGCAGAAAAATAGAAGCAGCAATAGTCAGCCGTTGCATGACAAAATTAAGTTTATGGGAAGCTTCTGTCATGCGGATAGTGAGCATAGCCGTATACATATTAAAAACGGTAGTGGCATGGTCCCTTAAGCTTTCTAATTCCTCCATCAAAACATTCATATTATCTAAAACAATTTTAAAATAAGGACGAGTTCCTTTACTAATGGAAGCAAGATCTTTATTTTCATAAAGTTCTATAAAAACTTCGCGTTCTGGGAGTAGCCCTCTTCTCATATGAGTAACTAATTTTTTAAATTCTAAGATTTTTTCTAAGATTTGATTACTGGTGTGTTGAAAAACGCGATTTTCGATATCATCCAAAGCGTCCTGCCATTTTTCAATAGCGGGTTTATAATCTTCAATGGCCATGCTTAAGAGCCGAAAAAGAATATACCCTGTCCCATGTTGCCCCAGTTCTAGAAAATGTTCTCGAAGTTGCTCTCGTGTTGTTTGAAAGGTTCGAGAGAGATGGGCTTGATGGGTGGTGACAATAAATTGATCCGAGAAAAAGATTTCAAATTCACGAAACTCACATTTCCCAGTTTCAAAATGATAAAACACGCGATGAAGAACCAAAAACAGGTAGTTTTCATAAAAATCTATTTTAGGTACTCCTACTAATTTTCGTACGGCTCGGATGGCCAGAGGATGAAAATGAAAGAGATCTTTTAAAAGAGACAATTCTTCTTCTGTGGGGGCATCTAGATCAAGCCAAAGGTGGTGAGTTTTTTCTGTATAGGCTTTTTGGAGAAGCGTTATATCCTTTGTTTCAATTATTTTTCCATTAGGTGACCAAAGAAGAATATGAATCATAGTAGGTCTATTATGAGAAACTTACACTTAGAGTGCAAGGAAAATGGATCGGGAATGGCCGAAAGACATACGAACCGTTTTTAACTGAAATAATACCATTTCTTGCCGTATCCCTCATCGAAAGTCCTACCACTAATCAGTTGCAGATTTCAAATCGATAACTGGTAAACCGACTGCCCCTGATAATTTACGGCTCCAAGAGCAATGCATTTTGTTCGACCAACCGTTCCTTCGGCATATTTGTGGATGTGGCCACTGAAGGCGAATGCGGGCTGAACGGTTTCAATCAGATCCTGGATGGCTGCGCATCCATATTTCCGATTACCTGTGAATTGCGGAGCAAAGCTTGGTTCATGCGTAACGAGAATATCAATTTTACCGACATACGCTTTAAGCAAATCAATCTCACTCTTTCGAAGATAACCTAATATTTTCTGACTCTGGCATTTATTCGGGATAGGCTGATCAAACCATCTGGAGCTAAAGTTGCCTCCCAGAAATCCGATCCGAACGCCCTGAATCTCAATCACCTTGCCATTAGGTACGTAATATAAATTGGGTATGATCGCATCACCATTTTCATATTTAGCCAGCAAGTCAAAATCTTCATGATTACCCTTACAAAAGTACGTCGGCACTGGAAACGATTTTTGAGATTCAAAATATTCGGAAAATTGACCTAGGTCGGTCCGTCGATGAGGAGGGAGTGCAGACAAGTTACTTGTTGGTAGATAGGCGCCAAAATCGCCAACCTGCAGGACAAAATCAGTTCCTTGGTCAATGGCTTTGATCATCGTATCCAGATGACCATGTACGTCTCCAAAAACAAGAATATTTGGCATAAGATCTCACCTAAATCTTTGCGGGCTCATCCAGAATATCCAGAATCACTTTAGCACAATATGTACGGTCTCGTTTGGCTTGCGTTACCTCTTTGACAATCGACATTTTTTCGAGTTTTTCGATGGCCCGCTGTGCCGTCGTGAACGCGATTTTCAATTCTTTGGCAACCTTCTTTACTGTTAGAAATGGGTTGGTAGCCAAGAGATCAATGACCAAAAGCGGTGTTTTCGTTGAAGATCCCGCCACTTGTTTGCGCCATTGCGCCAATTTTTTATTGATTCGCTCGGATCGGCTGATGGCATCTTCGGCTTGACGGGCTACTCCTTGGAGAAAATATTCCAGCCATCTCTGCCAATTTCCCTCTTCGGTAATGGCTCGTAAATTGGTGTAATACTGATCCCGGGTAGATTCAAAATAGGCGCTCAAATACAAAAGAGGTGAAGGAAGGATCTTGCGCTCCACTAAAAATAATGTGATCAGCAAGCGACCTACACGTCCATTGCCATCCAAAAAGGGATGGATCGCTTCAAATTGATAGTGCGCTAGAGCGATCTGGATCAACGGGGGTTTGAATGATACATGCAAAAATTTTTCAAGTTCTCCCAAGCAGTTCATCAATTCCGATGGCGGTGGAGGAACATAGGTTGCGTCATTGAGGAGGCATCCAGGTCTCCCGATCCAGTTTTGGGAACGACGAAATTCTCCCGGCGTGGATGTTTCTCCGCGCACGCCTTTCATGAGTTTTTCATGGATTTCACGGATAAGTCGTAATGAGAGCGGAAGTTCCTGCAAACGTTTGACTCCGTACTCAAGGGCCGTAACGTAATTGGCAACCTCACGGAGATCTGCAGGGGCCCGATCTACATGAGCCTCCGCTTCAGCAGCCAACAGCTCGCCTAAGGTTGCCTGCGTTCCTTCGATACGACTGGAGAGTACTGCCTCGCGCCTGATGAAGGGGCGAATCAAAAGGTGTGGATTCGGAAGACTTCCTCCTTCACCCGCCAGACGACCAATAGAGCGGTCTGCCTCTGAAAGCGCTTCGATGAGGGTTTGTGTCCACACAAGGGTTGGTGGTAGGGGATTTGGAAGGAAGGCTTCATATCCTTGTGGACATCGAATTTTTTTCCCTGTTATTTTGCTCTTGCCTGTCATCTTGACCTCCTGGCCTTATTTTCGATTCGAAAATAGCGCATTTTCTTATTATCGAATACATATGATATCGAAAATAGCGTATAAATGTCAAAGCAAAATTAAAATAGGAAAGGATTTAAACTGTACCGTCGGTTCGTATGTCTTCCAGAGATTCGGAGAGGGAGAGATTCGAACTCTCGAAACGGTTTCCCGTTTACACGCTTTCCAGGCGTGCTCCTTCGGCCACTCGGACACCTCTCCTTAACTCTTTAAAAAACTGCTGGAGTAGCTTTTGGCATTCTTGTTCTAAAACACCACCGGTTACTTCTACCACATGATTAAGCCTAGGGTCATTTAAAATTGTATATAAGGAAGTAACAGCTCCTGCTTTGGGATCTTTGCATCCATATACCAAACGCTCTACTCGGGCTTGCAACAGTGCTCCTGCGCACATGAGACAGGGCTCTAAGGTTACATACAGCGTTGTATTTTCGAGTCGCCAACTTTTTTGTTTTGTGGCTGCTTTTTGGATAACCTCTATTTCTGCATGTCCGAGAGGATTTTTTTGAGTTTCTTTGGTATTAAACCCTTGAGCGATAATTTTATTTTCTAGGGTTAAGACAGCGCCCACCGGTACTTCTCCTAAGGCGTAGGCCTTTTGTGCTTGTTCGAGAGCTAAATTTAAAAAATAAGTGTCGTTTACATTCATGAGTTTTTGCAGTGGGAACAAGAACAAAGGCGTCTTAGCATATCGAAGGTATAAATTCCTGAAGAATGTCCATCGGCCCATTCAATTTGAATGGCGTAGTGTCCTACGGGAGAAATGTGGAGTGCTTGGGGCGATTGTTCCTCAAAAAGTTTTAATGGGTTTTTGTTTTCTCGTTTCTCTCTACAGAGGGCACAAGGGCATTTTTTCCTTAGAAAAGGCATAGAAAAGGTGGATTTGTGGTCATCTTTCCATAAAATTATAAATTCGTTATTTTTTTCTAACCAATTCATTTCCTTAGGGATTTGGTTCTTTTCCGACATAAACATGGTTTTTCATGACACATTTTATGACCAAAGTCAAAAAAGAAATCATTTTTTGCTATGCAGTTTTCGACGGTTCTGCTATAGTCCCTCTATCTTTGACTTAATGTAGTACCTAATAAATGAATAAGGAGGAAATGAAACATGGCAACGAAAGTATGTAAATGCGGAGTAAAAAAGGAAAAAGGGTGGCTTTACTATTTGGATAAAAAAGGAAATGTCGCTCGGGTAAAAATGGTCCGTCGTGGAACCAAAACCAAAAAAGCCCCACCTCAAGTTCTTGCTAAAACAGGCGTTAAAAGAGAAGACGGCTGGCTCTATTTCATCGATAAACAAGGTGATGTAGCTAAAGCAAAAATGGCAAGAAGATAAAGTTTTCTTCCATCCAAAAAAGCCCGAGGGTTAAATACCTCGGGCTTTTTTTTATGGCGCGCCCGGAGAGATTTGAACTCCCGACCCTCTGCTTCGTAGGCAGATGCTCTATCCAACTGAGCTACGGGCGCACATCAAAAGTTCATATTTAAAAGAACCACACATCATAGTCATAGGGTTTTTGGTTTTCAAATGAAAAAAATAAGTTCTGAAAAGATTAATTTCTTTCAAGAATATTTAAAAAAGCTTGGGCGAGTAAGCGAACAGCGCTATTTTCATCACGTACTGCTTTTTCGAGGAGAACTTTGGCTTGAGGCAGATCAACTACTTCCAATCCCCACTGGTAAACTATTAAATGGCGAAACTTGGGGGTAGATTCATGGTCAAAATGGGTGTTTACCAGTTCAAAAACACGCTCTTTAAATCCCTCTTTTTGAGCTAGATAAAAAAGCGTAATAAGGCTGGAATGGCGAATGTAATCATAATAGCCATCGTCATAGCCAGTATCAATATTGATGGAAGTACTCAATAAGTCAAACTGTTCTTCATTTGAAAATAAAGCTGAATTGCTAATGATTGTCTTTCTAATGTTATAGCTGCTCCATCGGTAAGAATATGTCCATTCTTCGTGTGTTTTTTGAATATCCTCTAATTTAAAGCACTGTTTTAAGGTATTAAAAATACCTTCAGGAGACGTTTTAAATAAGTGTAAGAGTTTTTTAGTAGCAGAATGGCGAATCTGTAAGCTCGAATCTTTTAATGCAGCAATGAGGAGTTTCTTTTGTTGGACTTCTGAAAACTGCGATGTTTGTTCGATAAGTGTTCTTCTAATCTGTATATATTTTTCAATTTCGTTTCTTTGTTCATAGGGAGTCTGAAGGGTAATGAGGCCTATGGCATCTTCAAAAACCAACTCTTTAAAGTATTGTTCAACTAATTTTTCAGAGATTTCGTTTTGAAATTCAAGATGAGATTTCCCAAAGTCTAAAAGTGAAGAGAGATGTTGAGTTCGAAGATTGATATCTTTTTCATCAAGTTCGATTAAGTACATATTTTTTTGTACGATCAGAGGGAATAAAGGTTGATTAGATAAAAATGTCTTTCGAATAGCTGGGCTTTCTTCTCTTTTAAAATGAGTAAGAAGGATTTCAAAAAGTTCCTCTTTATTGGAAGTTGTATTGGATTGAGCAAGAGCAATGATGGTTTCAACTCCCTTAGCTCGGAGGGCTTCATCTTGATCTTGAAGAAGTGTTTTTACAAACGTTAATTCTTGCGGAGTCATTTCCTTTTTCTGCTCTATAAAGGAGAGAATTTGCATTCTTCTCTTTTGATCTAGGATTCTTGGAATTCCCCAGGTAAAGAGGCCTGATAAAGCATTGTTATCTTGTTGAGATAAACTTTTGGGATCTTTCTCAAAGGTTTGGCTTAAAAGTTCTTCTAAAATTTCTTCAATATTTCCTCTTTCGATATATGGCACCTCATCTATAGCAGCTAATAAATTAGGAACAGCTTGGAGTCCCAGCTTAACAAGCTCTGTTTTAACAAATTGGCGAACTTCTAACGGTTTTTCAGATATAAATTGCAGGAGAAATGAAATTTTTTGTTGAGGGTCTTTAAATTTGTTTAATGAGCCTTGGAGATTATTTAAGTAAGCTTCTGCCAATGGGCGCAGTGTGTAAATTTTTAAGCTATCGTCGGCTTTAACGAAAACCAAGTCGCGATGAATTCCTAAAATTTGAAGAGCTGGATCGGTAGGGAGAGCAGGAATATAGGCTTTTACTATAGGGGCCTTGTTTAATTTTTGTGGCTCATGGATCGAAACTTCTATGGAATTTCCTTCATTGGTTGCTGGTCGGGGGATAAAGACAAGATTTTTAAAAAAGAGAGGGGGATTAAAATCTGAAATTTCACCTGAAAGCGTTTTTGTTCTAGCTCTTTTTCCATCGACTATTGCTAATAGGGAACGTTGCCATATGGTGTTTGTATCTAAAGAATAAGAATAGCTATTATTTAGAAAGGTTGCTTGTAGAGTTTCTTGATCAATATTAATTCCAAAGTTAGATGTACTTAAATTATTTGAAAGATAAAGTATATGTTCCGATTGAACAAATGTACTTTTGATAACTCTATTTATTGCCCAAGGAAAGTCTCCTAAATAAATGGGTTTCATTTTATTGGGATGGTTGAGATCTATAATTAAGAGGCTATAGGCCCTTTTATTTTCTAATGCTGGAATGAATATTTTATTGCCCACTTGATAAATATTTGGATGAGGAACGTAAGCTCCTAACTTTTCTTGACTAAGTGTTACTTTTGTTACCCCGTGTTTCATATCGATGATTGATATTCCGTGTGGTTCTATGGCAATGAGGAAATTTTGAGCTGTTATGACGGATGAAAAATTTCCAAATTTTTCCCACATTTTCTGAGCATCAAAATTGTAATCGCTAATAATATGATTGTCAGAAATAATAAATCCTTCTGGATGAAGGTGAATTTGAAAACCATCATCATAGCGCCTTTTTTGGAAAGCAAGGGGGAGTTCTAATCTGCCATTTTTTTTAGGACCTGAGGGAAGCATTGCCTCTTCTTGAGGAAGAACAGCAACGGCAGATTGAGTCAATCTCTCAATCAATTTTTTTTGACGATTAAGAACGACTTTTTCAGCCTCGGGGATAATTTTTTCTTGAATCGTGATGTAATAAAGAGCTTTTGAAAGCTCCCCTCGCTCTAAGTGATAGGCGATTAAGAATTGAAAAATAGCAAGCCGATCAGAAGAGAGTATGATTTTAGGGATATTTTTTTCTAATCCCGATAGATCATGGAGTTCTTGAGCCTCTCTATAAAGGTCCTTAATTTCTGCATTAATTTCCAGCAAGGTTGATTTTAACTCTGGCCTTTCAAAGTATTTTTTTGCAGCCAATGTTAAAAGTTCTTGGATTACAAACTGTTCAATTGTAAGAAATTGACTACCAGAAGCCTGAGGAATATAGGGCATTTTTTCAGTTGGATGGTCTTCAACATAACCAAGAAGATCAAAATAAATAGGAATGGTTTCATCCATTTGATTTTGTGTTTTAAGTTCACTGATTTTATCCATAAAGCTTGCCAAAATGGGGTGATACGCAATAGAGGGCAATTCCATATTGGTAGTAACTATAGGAGGATCAGCGAGAGCTCGATTCGATATGATGAGAATAAGTGCTATAAGGAGAAAGATTTGTTTTTTCATTTTCTTCATCTTAATTGACAAAAATTGGGAGATACTCCAGAGGAGCTGCAAGAATAAGGGTTGCCATCGCAGTTCCATAAATGGGTGTATACATATCGCTCCAATAGATATTTCCTTGTTCATCTCGTTTCATTGATTGCTTAAGGGTCTTTTCAATTAATGTAAAATACCGATTACAAATATCTTGATCTTCAGCACGAATACTTCTCTGTTTATAAACTTGGGCGGCATAAAAATTTGTATACATAAAATGGGTGTTACTAAGGAGGGATGAAAGATTATTATCCAAAAATAAAAATCCCTTTTTGTGGACATCGGTAATTTCATATTGTCCGGCATTAAAAAGAACAGCCATTCCTGCAGCCGTGAGAGCGGCAGTTCCATTTGTTCCTCCTACTTGATAGGCAATGGATCCATCTTCGGTTTGAGATTTAATAACATAATCTACTGCTTTATTAATTACTGTTTCTGGAACTTGGATTCCTGCATTGTAAACTGCCCGTAATGCTTGAACTTGGGTGATAGTGACAGACCCTTCATCGCTGGTTGGTGTAGAAGAGTAATTATAATTCCATCCTCCTTTTGGGCTTTGGCTTTCTCCAATTGCTCTGACGGCAGCTCTTAAAGCTCTTTCAATTCGCTTATCATAGTGGCTCATTCCATAAACCTGACTTAAAAAGAGAGTTGAATACCCATGGCTATACATTTCTTGCCCAGAATCGGCAGCGATAATTCCTCGGCTATTTTGAGCTCCCAAAAGATAAAGGACAATTTTTTCAACGTTTGAAGCATAGGGGCCGCTTTGAGGGGTGTTTCCTGCACTCAATAGTGCAAGTCCTGACAATGCTGTCATAACAGTAGGGTATGTATTTGTGGGCCAATCTCCCTTTGTGGATTGATGTTTAATAAGATAAGCTGTGCTTTTTTCGATAATAGCCGTTCTTGCTTCATGTGAGAGTCTTTCTTGGCTATATCCTTGTGAAGACCAAACGAATCCCAAGAGCATACTTGTAATTAAAATTATTTTTTTATGTGTCATATATAGTTAAAAATCTAATGACTTAGATTTTCCTCCTTTTAGGTTAAATAAGTGTAATTTGTAATCGGTTGTACTGGCATAGAAAGCTTGTCCTTGAAATTTTTTAGGAAGTTTTTTAGTTTTTCCATGAAATGTAAAAGGTGAGGAAGAAGTTAGGTGAAGCTGACGAAGTGCTAATTTCATAAAATTTGTTTGAAGTTCTCCATTTTTTGTTTTTATTTTCACAATATTTTTAAATAACAATTCTTTTGTAGAAGTATCCATTGTGACTGTGTCGGCTTGAATGGCAAATGAAGAACCATCTGGAAGGTAAATGGTCATCTGCGGATTTTTTACATAAACTAAGCCAGTCTTAAAAACATTTTCCATATAGGGAGCTGAATATCGGATTTTATAGCCTCGTTGATCTACAAGTGTTCCGGATGCATTAACAGCGTTGCCAACAAGGTCTTGCGCAAAAGCAATTGAGCTTAAAAGACTGACGATGAGTACAATTACAAATTTCATTTTTGTCTCTCCTCATCTTCACAGAAGCCCTTTGCCAAGCGTACTTCTTTAGGAAGAGCACAGAGGGAACTGATAAAATCTCCATTTGGAATTAATCCCCCAAAGGTTTGATCTGGGAATGATTTTGCAATCTTTTCATTTTTGCTAAATTCTCTTGGTAATAAGGCTTTTAAATCTGGTATGGGTTTTGATAAAAAGACAGTCCCGTTAACAAGGATCTTTTTCGGATTGGGATTTTCAGCATTATTGGCTTCAATTTGAACTTCAAAAGGACCAGAAATAACCTCTGTAGCTTTGGTAAGGCCATCTAAAAAATCTTGGTAATCAGATTCAGTTTTAAAAGTATTAAATAATTTTTCTGCCCGAACAGTATCATTTTTAAGCATTTTCCCAATAAGCCTTAGTCCTTCAATGGCATTGGGGGCATCACGAAGTACCTCTTTAAGCGATAGAGCGAAGCCTTTTTTGAGTGTCAAAAATGAAGGATACTTTCTAATGGCCTCTATCACCTCTTTTTGGGTATCACCTTCCTTATTTGTAAATTCATTTCTGAGATTGAGAAGAGCATCTAAATCATAGGCTGAAAAGATTTTAATGAAGAAAATTAATCCTTCACATACGTGCTTAACGCTAAGAACATCAATGGCATCAAAAATAACATATCCTTGATGCCCACTCCAAAGCTTTGGATTATCCCAGCGAGATATTACAAACTTAATTTTAAATGTGGGATCTCTAAGGGCGACATCCATTTTTCGTTTAGACTCTTCCAGTAGGGGTAATAGTTCGGAGAATAAAAAGGTTTGAAACTCGGTCATTGTTTTAAATATTGGACGATGGTTAGCATCATGTAAGAACTCTGATATAATTTTTTGAAGTTCAGCGTCTTTTTCATCATTCACTGCACTGAAGGTTAGTTGGCTGACTGCTTCTGGGGATAAAATTTTTGAAAGCCTCATCGAAAATCCCCGAAGATGAAGAAAGGGTTTTAAAATGCCATGATAAAAATTGGCTTTTGAATTCATAGGGTCCATTTTCAGAGCTTCTTCAAAAGCCTCTATGGCCAAAGGATATGCCTTGGGGACTTCTAGTGCGCTTTCTCCCAGCTCAGCATACCGGCCTCCTTTTTCTTGGACAGATATTCGGGATCCTCGTATCTTTTGTAATTCTTGATGAAAGATACTGCCAATGGCTTCAGAAGATTCTGGATCAAAAGGGTTATCATTTTCTCCCGTGAAGCCATAATTGGAAAATAATCCCAAAATCAAAATAACAATAAGCCATGTTTTTTTAACTATTTTATACATTTCAACCAATCCTTTATTTTATAAAGAGCAAAAAGAGTGCCAACTTAGTTAAAAGCCCTATATTCAGCTATAGAAACCAAAGTGACGTTTTTTGCTTTACACCTGTTAAGAGTATGAATGGGGCACGTATTTTAAGCTCAGATAGGTACTGACCTGCATGATTTTATAGGGTTTTTGGTTTTCAAATGAAAAAAAATAAGTTATAGCAAAGCCTATATGTTTAAAAAAGAAAAATGGAATAAACTTTATAGCAAGCCTGGATTTTTTTATGGAGAAAATCCCATTTCCATTCTTAAAGAAAAGTGGGAACGTCTACGTCAAGGGAAAGTGCTAGACCTTGCGATGGGTGAGGGAAGAAATGCTGTTTTTTTAGCTCAAAAGGGGTTTCAAGTTTTAGGATTAGATATTTCAGACGTGGCCATCGAAAAAGCCAAAAAACTGGCTTATGATAAAGGGGTTCAAATTGAAACAAAGATTGCTGATCTTGATATGTATGTTTTCCCCATGCTGGGGTTTGATTCTATTGTCATGGCCTATGTGAAACCTGCTCCTCGGTATTATAATGAAATTTTTAGAGCATTGGCCCAAGGGGGTACCGTTCTCATTGAAAATTATACGACCGATCAATTGGCAAAAAATCCTATCCCAGAGTTAGAAAATAGTGATTACTACGTTCCCAATGAACTTTTAAAAAATTTAAGTAATCTTCAAATCCTCTATTATAATGAAGGCGAAGTGGATGGGAAACAAGTGGTTCAGTGCATAGCTAAAAAACCGACAGATAAAGATGCTATTAAATATGGGTTTGCCAAAGCCCAAGGGGATGACCATACCAAAGGGCGTTTTAAATCTGCTGAAGATTTATTTAAGAAAAAATAATTAAAAGAAAGAAGTTTCCTCGCACGTTTTAAGATTAAGATATTTTTCTTTTAGAGTGATATTTGTACTTTCTTCCAGTTTTCTTTCAGAGAGCTTCGTATTAACTAAGAAAATCAATCGAAGCCATTTTCGTTCTAATTTTAGCCACATGTCTTCTTCGTCTGCAGCAGTATCCAGCTCTTGCTTAAGATTTTTAAATTTTTCAAAACTAGGATGGTTCCTAAGATCAATCATGGCTATTTTAACGCTTTCTTGCGGAGCATAGGCCAAAGAAGGACCAAAGGATATAGCAGAAGGGGCACTTTTAAAAAATTCATGTTTGCTTTGAAAATAGCTTTGGAGCTCTTCTCTTAAAGGTAAAAATTGTTCAAGGATAGTATTATAATTTTCTTCAGAAGGAGCGTGCTTTTCTATATGAACTTTATTTTTTTCTTGGAGCAAGGCATCACTTGTCCAGCTATTATTGATAGAGATACCGAGCTTTTTTGTAAGGCCTTGAGTTATGGCTTTTTCAGAAGGACTCATCTCATTCCACAGCTCTTGAAGAGAGATATTTTTAGCAAGGTCAGAAAAATCAAAATCTTGATCTCTTAAAAGTTCTGAGGAAGTAGTAACGGGAATATCAATAGAGTTTTCATAAATAACAGTGTAGGCGTGTGCTTCATTAGAAGTAATTTTGCCATCTCTATTGTAATCTGCGTTGACAGGATTTCCTTTTTCATCTTCTCCTCTATAGGCTGAAAAAAAGTAAGTGCTGTATTCTTCTCGTTGGGTGACGTCTGGCGTACAACCGGCTGCCGGTAAAAAGGAGAGCTGAGAGAAAAAACCACATCGATTATGTGAACTTAAAGAGTTCTTTTTAATTCCCCCTTCATAATTTATTTGAGCGAATCCACCAGAATAACATTGAACCATTACCACTTGAGTTTGCATGTCAGAAGGGAGTTCATCTAAAGATCTAGTAAATTCTTGAACGTCCATGGAGTTATCATTCATCCAAAGAGCCATTATATTTTCTTCAAAAGTTTCATTTTTATCTTCTGGATTTTTGGGGCTTCCATGGCCAGAAAAGTAAAATCTAAATTTGTCATTCATAGGATCTATACTTTTAGTAGCGACATGATGAATAATGTCTTGAATATTTTTCTTATTGGCAGAACCATTTAAAATATCGCCTAATTCATTGTGGCGATAAGTGCACATGGAAGCGGTTGGGCTCTTAAATAAAGCAGACAGTAATTCTTCTTCTTCTGAAGAAGAGGGTGTTAATACCTGAACATCAACATCGGTTTCTTTTCGGCCAGCACCAAAAAGGTAATAGGAAAATTCAGGATCGCGCTGATAATCAGAAGCCAATTCATGAACAATTTTTAAATTTTTTTCTAAAACGACCTGAGAACCCTTGGGATGATATCCTCCGCCAACAGATAAAAGAAAATTTTGAGGTCCATCAGGAATATTTAAGGCATTGATATTAACAGGGTCTACGGGAGGGGGTTCCATTATAGAGGAAGAGGGACCTTGAGAGCTGCCACATCCAAGACCAGAAAAAATTAAAAATATAAATAAAATTAATAGGTTATTTGATATTAGACGTTGATCGGAAGGCATGCTTCATCTTTCTTAGGGAGGAGAAAAACAAGGGCCTAATATAGCCCAGAATTGCCCAAATTTCAAGCAGATTTAACAGATTTAAAAAAATATAGGATTAAAATTATTTTTCAAGAAAATATAATTGAAGTTCACTGATTAAAATTAGCGTCTGAGATACGAGATTCAAATTCCTTAGATAATAGGTAATTAACAAACTGCCTATCCGATAATGGAGCCAATTTACTTGTCCCTGCCTCCTCCTCATTACCACAGAGAGAAGACCGATCGTTTGGCCTCCAGCACATTCCATATAAGACTCCAGTAAGCCTTATATTCAACGATTGATGGGGGATATAGCCACCGGCCTCTATTTCTTCTAAAACCCGACGCGTCCATGTGAGTCTAAGGTCATGAACATTTACAGGAAATTTTTTTGAATTTATAAGTTCTACGAGTTTTGAGCAATCCACAAAGAGTTCAGCAAGATTTACTTTTTGGGAGGGGGCCCTATAGACAATGGTACAAAAAGTTTCGAAAGGAATATTTTTATACTCTGAGGGTCCTTTATCAATCAGTTCTACGCCAGTATGACTTCCTATAGTCTTTTTATTTAAAGAATTGTAGAAAAGAATGAAATCTTTCTTGAGTTGAAGGTCCCTGCCTTCAATAATTTTTGTTTCATTTTTTAGTAGTAGCTTGAGTGATTTTAGAAAATCAAAAGAACTCAATAATTCAGCATTCGCATCTCTGGCATGTTTTTGATAATTGGTTTCACCCATAGCAAGGCTAAGAAAAAGATTGGGGCGTTCAAAATCAATTTCACTGTCCATCCAATCCGGTGTAAAAACAAATAAATACTTTAAAATTCCCAGTATCCTTAATTTAACCTCTGTGGCACTTTTCTTTTTTGAATCTGAGATGGCTATTTTAAACTTCTCTAGCTTATATTCATTAGCATAAGAAGCAGTAGTCTTTACTTTTACAATGTCCTCTAGTTTATAAACGATATCTTGAACATCGGGATCTAAAGTTGTATCTGATATATCCGCTTTTACTTCCAATTTTTTTAATTCTTCTGAAAGATCAAGAATTGTAGCAGTTGATAGATCTTCTAATTCTTTACGCGCTTTTTTTAAGGATTCTTCAGAAAGAGAAGAGAGGGTTTTTGATTTAATCACAATTTTTGAAAGAACGTCTTCTGTGGGATTCATCGATATAGTGTCTGATGTTTCATCTTTCTCTTTAAATCCAATAGCGGATATTTTTATTTTTCCATTCGAATTTTCTAGGTAGACTTCCTGAATTGAAGGAGGCAAATCTTTAATTGTGAAGGAGGTGGAAAGTGTTCCATCGGTAGAAAGTTTTTCATCTTTAGAAGCTAACACGTTACCCCCTTCATCTCTGATTGTGATGTTGAAGATTTCTTCATCCGATACCTGTTTAGGGTCAAAAGAAAAATCTGCTACATTAAAATGGATATCAATCGTATAGGGTTCAATGGTAGTTAAGGTCTGTTGAGCTTGCCCTTCAGGGGAGGTTGATGACGTTATAGATCCTTCATCATTTCCTACAGATCCGCCTCCTCCGCAAGATATTAAAAGCAGGCTTCCTGCTACCGCACATACGAAATGCTTAAGTAAATATAGCTCAAGCTTAATCTTTCTCACGAAATTTTAATCTCCACATACGTTCTATAAATATAATTTTATTTCGGCCTTCTTACTTTGTCAACTATCTATGGGGATTCTACCGAGATTCGGAGAGGGTGGGATTCGAACCCACGATACGGCTATTAACCGTATAACGGTTTAGCAAACCGCCGCCTTCGGCCAGCTCGGCCACCTCTCCATAGAGATAAAAGAAAAAAAATAGATGATTTTTTCTAAAAATGCATTAAAAATAAACGGGTGTCAAAACCACTATGGATACCTTCTCAAGAACGCATCCAAAAAAGTAATTTTACCCGGTATTTCTCTTTTTTAAAAAAAGAATATCAATTGGAATTTAATTCCCATTCTTATGCAGAGCTTTATCAGTGGTCTATTGAAGATATTCCTACCTTTTGGGAATCGATTTGGAAATTTTGTGAGATTAAAGCCACTTCTTATCAAAAAGTGATGGGCGTTTCAAAAATGCCAGGAACTGATTGGTTTTTAGGAAGTGAGCTTAATTTTGCTGAGCATTTACTGCGATATCAAGATGACAAACTGGCTCTTATTGCTTTGGGAGAGAATCGGTCTTCTCAAAAAATATCGTATCGTGAACTGTATTTAAAAGTGGCTCAGTGTGCAGCTGCACTTAAAGCCTGTGGGGTAAAAACAGGTGATCGTGTTGTTGCATTTATTCCTAATATCCCAGAAGCGGTTATTGGAATGCTTGCTACGAGTAGCTTAGGAGCTATTTGGTCTTCTTGTTCTCCAGATTTTGGAATTAAAGGGATCTTGGACCGATTTAGTCAAATTAAACCCAAAATTTTATTTACGGCCAATGGATATTCGTACAATGGAAAAATCTATGATTCCTTAGAACGTGTTTCTGAAATCATTAAAGAAATTCCTTCTATCGAAAAAGTAGTGGTGATCCCTTATGTTAACAGAGATATTTCTTTATTTGGTGCTCCTGGTGCTATCGAATGGGATAATTTTTTAAATAATAAAGCGACGACCATTGAGTTTAAAAAACTTCCCTTTAATCATCCCCTCTACATCATGTATTCTTCTGGGACAACAGGTGTTCCAAAATGTATTGTGCATGGGCAGGGAGGAACACTTCTTCAGCATTTAAAAGAACTTATTCTTCATACGGATTTAAAAAGAGAAGATAAAATTTGCTACATTACCACCTGTGGTTGGATGATGTGGAATTGGCTTATCAGTTCCTTGGCTGTGGGAGCTACGGTTATTTTAACGGAAGGAAGTGCCACATATCCAGATATTAAAACTCGATGGAAAAAAATTGAAGAAGAAGAAATTACCGTTTTTGGAACCAGTCCAAAATTTATTTCTTTATGTATGACAGAACACTTTTTTCCTAAAGATATAGCCAATCTTTCTTCTTTAAAGACACTTCTCTCAACGGGATCTCCCTTGTCGGCAGAACAATTTGAATGGGTTTATGACCATGTGAAAAAAGACCTTCAATTATCTTCCATTTCTGGAGGAACCGATATTATTTCTTGTTTTATGTTGGGAAATCCTCTTTTACCTATTTATCGAGAAGAAATTCAATGTCGGGGATTGGGAATGAAGGTAGAAGCCTTTGATGGAGAACTCGTTTGTACAGCGCCTTTTCCTTCCATGCCTATTTATTTTTGGGATGATTCTGATCAACAAAAATATCTAGATAGTTATTTTAGAAAGTTTAAAAATGTTTGGTGCCATGGAGATTATATAAAGATTACAAAGCAAGGAGGAGTGATTGTCTATGGCAGATCTGATGCAACCTTAAAACCGGGAGGGGTACGTATTGGCACAGCAGAAATTTATAGACAGGTGGAAACGATTCCTGAAATTAAAGATAGCATTGTGGTGGGGCAACAATGGCAGGGAGATATCCGTGTTATTCTTTTTATCGTTTTAAAAGAGGGGCAGAAATTAACTGAAACTTTGTTATTAAAAATTAAAAAGGTCATTCGTGAAGGAGCAAGCCCTAGACATGTTCCCGCAAAAATTATTGAAGTAAAAGATATTCCCTATACTATCAGTGGCAAGAAAGTAGAGTTGGCGGTTCGTCATATTATTCATGGGGAAGGGGTCAAAAATAAGGACGCGCTGATAAATCCTGATTCTTTAGAATTTTTTAAAAATCTAAAAGAGTTAGAAAATTAATCTTTAATTAAATCAATACGATAGAATTTTTTAAAAATTCTTCTAGACTTTGCTAAAGGGCTTTTGTACACTACCAGTTGAATGGCTTTAAAACCAAGCGACAACTGGATGGGTTGCCTGCAAGAAGTTAAAAAGCCATTTTTTATTTTTACCCTCATTATTTTTCTGAGCTCTCCCTCTTCTCTCTGGGCTAAAACATCAAAAGTGAATATTACGGTGATGGCTTATAATGTGGAAAATCTTTTTGATGCCATTGATGATGGCCCAAAACAAGAAGACATTACCTTTCTTCCGATGGAGATAAAAAAGGCGTGGCCTAAAGATAAGTGTTTAGAAAAGGCCATTCCCTATCGAAAAATGTGCCAAACATTAGATTGGACAGAAGAAAAATATCAACTTAAGCTTCAAAAAATTGCTCACGTGTTATTAGACTATAATAATTCTAAAGGTGCGGATGTTATTTCTTTAGAAGAACTGGAAAATAAACGAGTGATTCGGGATCTGTGGCAACAATATTTAAAATCTAGGGGATATTTAGCTCCTATTCATTTTGAAAGTGAGGGGGGCAGAGGCATTGAAGTAGGAATGCTTAGTCGGTTTCCTCTGGCGGCACCGCCTAAAGTTCATCCTATTGATTTATCTGGAACGCTAGACCATCCTACAAGAGATATTCTAGAAGCACGTTTTTCTCTTCCTCTGGGGCAAGAGCTTAGGGTTACAGCCAATCATTGGCCTTCTCAGAATAATTCTTCAGATGCAAGGCTTCGTGCTGCGGAAGTTTTAAAAGAAATTGCCAATGAAGCGAAAGAAGATGGGGTTTTGTTTGTGGGAATGGGGGATTTTAATACCCTTCCTTCTGAGACTCCTAATCCGATTGCAGATAATATTGCGGATAATACACTTAGGAATTTAGTTCGCCCCTTGGTAGACATGCAAAGTTTTATGGGACTTCCTACTCCTTTTCCAGCAGGATCTTATTTTTATAAGAAAGCCTGGCAGCCTTTGGATAGATTTTTAGTGAGTAAAAATTTGTTTAAAGGGACTTCTCCTGTTCCAGCTAATAATATTGAATTTGAAATTTTTTCACCTTCCTATTTATTTACAGAACAAAACATTCCTTTTCGTTTCAATTTCCACACAGGTGAGGGATACTCCGATCACTTACCCATTGTTTTAAAACTGACCGAAACCGTAGAAAATTAATTTTTTATTTTTTTATAAATGATAAGATTTGGAGCATCTGTCACTGTTTTAAACTTGTGGTAGGTAGGTTCTGGCATATTGTTCCAAAGAATATCTGGGTAATCAATAACAAATTTTTCATAATTTGACAGAATAGTTTGACAAAAAGAACTTTTTTCACAGTTGCCGTAAATTTCTTCAAACCATCCTTTTTGAAAAACAATCCAATCAGCAAAAACTTCTTTTTCATAGCGCAAATGAAAAACCTTAAAATTTGTATAAAACATTAAGGGGTGATTATCATAAGGGATAGCAATGGTATCAGTTGGTTTTGCGTGTTGTAGAAGAAAAGTAATCATTCCTTCTACAGGATCTTTGTAAGAATGCGTGAGTTCATAGAGGTAACTATAAACAGGTGAAAAAGAGGCCTCTTTAAGTTGCCGGTTTAATTTTCCTGGAGGGTAAAGAGCACTTAATTTTTGTTTTGTAGTAGAAGGCAATGTGCTGATGAGTAGAGTCGGAGCAGAATAATGTAAAATATTGGTAAATAAAATAAGAATGAATGCAATAGGCGCAAAATATTGACTATCTTTAAACCATTCGCGAAACAACAATGCTTCTAAAATAAGGAATAAGGGTAAAATATGTAAAATATAGCGAAAAAATCGTTGATCCCCTGTTAAGCTAAAAACAAAAGTAGAAATAATAATGAGAA
>Ga0155348_109_pt1 | contig 100872 bp, 92 predicted proteins | sample RifCSPhighO2_02_FD_106316 | JGI IMG/M metagenome (GOLD analysis project Ga0155348, IMG submission 106316) | Deltaproteobacteria bacterium RIFCSPHIGHO2_02_FULL_38_15
TCTTTTGAAAAAGTCCATTATTTGCTTCCGAATAGCTGGGGCATTCGATTTCATGAATCGGGAGATCTCTTAAACTGGCATCACAAATGGAAATTAAGGACATGCTATAATGCCCAAGAAGAAATTTTTTATGCATCGGTTCAGGAACTTATGGAAGTTCAAAAAAAATTTCCTTTGATTGCTGCCACTATCAAAGCCCCTTGCTTTATTCGAAAGCTGGCTCAGGAAAAACCGTTTTGTCCAGAAGGGGATCGCTATTGTGGCGTCCCTGTTTGGACGCTTCCCATTGAGCGGTATCAACGCTTGATTTGAACCAAATTTGTCTCTCAAGTGCCAATTTAGGGCATTTTTTGAGCTCTTCTTTTATTTCATTTTTTAAGAGAAATAAAAACATCAGTATTTTCAATGGGTTATAAATATTTAAAAAAGTAAAATGGGTGGCACACGGCTTGCTTAGATATAAAGGTAGAGGTGCATATGGCAAAAAGTAATGATAAAACCCAAGGCGTTGTTTTTGTTCTCCCAAAATCCAAAGAGTTTTTTGGACGTATCAGTGAAGACTTTCAAAAAGTTGGAGCGTTGGCTAGAGAACAAAAAATTATTTCTGGAAGAACTCATCTGGTTTCAACCGGAGTGGCCGAAGCAGAAGCAAAAAAAGAAATCCAATCTCTCAAAGAACTTAAAGATAATCTTTCAAAACTGTCACAACTTCACAATAAATTAAAACTCATGTTAGAAGAATTGGATCAGCTGGTTGAAGAAGACAATTAATGAACGAATTCTTTGTTTGCGTACAGATTATTTTCAAGAATATTAAAGTAAGCCCTAATAATTAACTCTCTTGATTCCTCAGAAAGTCCACGAATAAATTGTTGTTTCAATAAAAGCGTAGGTTGATGGATGAGCGTATCAACAAGATGTTTCATTTGCTGGAGTTGTTTCATATTGAGCCCTGTTAAATAATTTCCAGGGGCAATGCCAATGGGAGACACTTGTGAGAACACTTTTTTAATCTGGTCGGGATCAAACAAAATATGATTTCCTTTGGCCGATTGGGCAAAGATATATTCAAGTTGATTAAATTTAATGGTCTCAGATGCTTCCATGGATTGTAATATAGGAAGTAGGTCAGCTTTAGTCAAGGTTAACGTAAAGGACAGATTGAAAATTTTAAAATTTTGTGGTAAAGATATCTTCGCAATGAATATCAAAAACTGTCTGTGTGCTTTTTTTGTACTTTTGGGTGGAGTGTCTTCTTTGGCCTTTGCGGGTGCTCCTACCCAAAGTGAGAATACTGCATCTGAAGGAAATTTAAGGGAAAGCTTCCATCGGCTTGAAACCTGGTATCAAATTGCCAGTGTGAAGCCTCTTGAAAAAACTCAAAAATCTACTCTTCAGTCTCTTTTGATTAAGGGAGGGATTGTCTTAACTCCAGAAGTCAGTCTTTTGTTGGGTCTGCCTTTGGTAACCCTAGGGAGTGAATTGGCGCTGACCAATCCTTTTTTAGGGATGGAGGCTACTCTTTTTGAGGGGTTAGTGAAAGATTTTCCAACTTTTGTAACGTTAACGGGGGGAGTGAAGATCCCCTTGGCCAGCCAAAAAGAATTTGTCTTTAAAAGGACCGATGTGAAGATCGGTCTTTCAACCCTTCGAGAAATTCATCATTTAAATTTAGTTACAGATACGGCCTATATCATTAAAGTAGACTCTCAGAGACAGCAAAATTATGGAAATGAGTGGTCTTTAATGGTCGGCAGTGAGCTTGATACAGGGTATAATTTTTCTCCCGGTATTCATTTAAATTATAGACGTGCAGGCGGATTTCAAAGTGAAAAGGAAAATCTTTCTGGGCGTTCTCTGTTTATTTTAAAACCTCAGTTTGCTTACTTTTATGATTCAGAGACAACACTAACAGGTTCTTTGGCGATGCCCATGGGACGCCAAGGCATCAAAGATAATTTAAAAATCTTTGGTGATTACACCATCGCAGGCGTGGGGGGGAATACGTTTTCTCTCACGTTTGAAAAGAAGTTTTAATTACTTTACGCTCGTATTTTTCTGTACAAAAATCAAATATACTTGCATGGCTTGAACATTGGGAGAAGTTTGATAGTACTGCCCAACCGTTTGGCTTCCCCGAACATCTACGGTGACATAAAGCTGCGGGTTTTGAGCAAACTGAATGCGGCACAAGGGTAAAGTAGGATTCCCAATATCCATTAAATCTAGAGTAACTCCAGATTGAATCAGCGGCTGATTAAAAGCTTCAGCCACAATATGTTTTATTCCTTGCCCATCAATGATGGCTAATTTTACAGAATAAATTTGATCAAAAGAAATGGGAGCAGTAACCGTAGTATTGATCCATCCCAGGGGACTATTTCCAGAGATCATGGGAACGGTAATTGGGATGGATTGTTCAATGAGATCTTCTTGATTGCCTAACTGACCACAACTGACCACTACAGCCATCAATAATAGAGCTAGAAGCCCCTTTATAAAAAGTTTAAACATGGATTTCCTCCTTCATTACACAACACTTGCATTCGTCCTTACCCCTTAAGAGAGCAAAAGGCGTGCCAGCTGTAAAGGAAGCTTAAAAACGAGGGAGAAGTATTGGATTTAACTCTTTTTTCCCCCGATCATGAGAAATCTATGAGAGAGAGATTTAAGAGTATTTTCGGGTCGATTGCTTAATCAGATGATGAGAAGTTAGACAGGAGGTCAACCATTCGGGTTATAACTGGCGACGATACTGCCATTAATTTTAAGATCAATGAGGGAAATTTTCCCTGTAGGAAAGGGAAAAGAGAGAGGCTTTCCTTGAACAATCTCAACTGTCTTAGGTGCCCCAATTTCTGATTTATACATTTGCACAAAAAAATCGATAGATGGTTTGGGTGAGTCATTCGTCATCGTAAAGGTCAAAGAAATAAAGACAGGTGTTTGCTGATCTCCTCCCGCGATGGCCTGAAGACTCCCCAACGGTAAATTATAGAGAGAAAAAACAATGGCAAAAGGAACATCGGATATATTGGTAGCGCTGGGATCTTGAGCAGACGACGGAGGCCCTTTAAAAATAACTTGGGCAAGCATGACATTAGCATTGTCATTTAAGGGGACCGTATCGGTTGCTTTAATATTCGCAGAAGAACGAATGCCTTCTGTAGAACAAGCCATTAGCCCTAAAAAAATAAAGGATAATACTGAAATTTTATTCTTCATACGTTCAATAATATATCTCTATTTTACTATAAAAGGATTGAAAAAATAATGAAAAAAATAAAGAATACATCATATGCCTAAAATTGAGCTCAAATTTTCTCATCTTATTTTAATGTTTTTGTGTTTTTCTGGGTGTGCACATCTTTCTTCTCCGAAAGAAGCCATTGAACTTAAAATTAAGGGAAAAAAAGGAGATATTGAAATATCCCTTATTTCTCTCTCTCGTGAAACTCAATATTATGAAAAAGGAGAGTTAAGCCAGCGCTCTATTCGAAATTTAACCTTAAAAATAAAATCAGAAATAGACTTTATAGAGGGTGAAAATTTTTGGATTCATAATACGACGGTTGAAAAAAAGGGGAATGAGGCCCTTCATGGGTTTGGATTTCCAGAGCTTCGTGAAACGATTAAACTAAAATTAAATCCAAAAGGGCGGGTATTAGAAGTAGAAGGCTATCCCAAAGATTCTGCATTTTATTTACCACCGGTGATGTTGCCTCTGACAAACGTACGCATGGGAGAAATGTGGGAAGAAACGTTTCACTGGAATGGGGAAGGACAGCCGGTGTTTTTAAAAACAACGATTCAATGTACGCTAGATTCCGTTCAAGAATGGGAAAAGAAAAAAGTGTATAAGATTACGATGAAAGCCATTTCTTTACTGGAAGAAGAGGATCGAGATAATCCAGATTTTACGTTTAAAAGTTCTTCAGAAGGGTATTTTCTGTGGGATAACGAGAAGGGCAGTGTGGTGTATGCCCAAAGTACGGGGCGAGATGAAGTGAAATCACTGAAGGATAAAAATCTGTCTGTAACCATCACTCAATTTACGTCTAAGACTATCCCGTGATTATTTTACGTAATAATTTCTTATGTAAAGTACAGATAGAATGAGTAACAAGAGATAGATAAATACATTTCCATAGAGCGTATAGAAAGAATGTTGGTTAATGACAGACACGGTATCAATGAGAATGGCTTCTTTAAAAATTTTAGTTTTTGATTGAATCTTTCCAGTCAAATCAATAAATGCGCTCACTCCTGTATTGGCACACCGAAGCATCGGGGTCCTATTTTCAATGGCCCTCCACACATGAAGCATCAGGTGTTGATAAGGGCAAGGGGTATTCCCAAACCAAGAATCATTGGTAATGGTGACAATAAATCTTCCTCCTAATTTAACAAATTTTCTGACAAAGTTAGGGAGGAGTCCTTCAAAACAAATGAGAGGGACGAGACTTAAATCTTTGGTTAAAGACATGACTTCTGTTTTAGTCCCTGGAGAAAAATCTCCAATTTCTGGCAGGAGTTTTTTGATAAAAGAAAATTGGCCTAAAAAAGGTAAATATTCTCCAAAAATTAAAAGATTATTTTTGTTATATCCGCCTAAAATTTGAAAATAATTAGAAATCAAAAAAGCACTGTTATAGATTTTTATCTGATTGGGATGGGTATTTAAGGTTTTATTATAGCCTCCAAAAAAGACAGGAACGCTGGCTTTCGAAGACAAATTAAACATGATTTCTCGGTTTAAAGGTTTATCCTCAGAAAAATATCCGGGAACGGCAGTTTCTGGAAGGACAATGAGATCTAATTTTTTTTCTTTAGCGGCTTTTAACACCAGCTCTTCATTAATGGCCCGAACCCGATCTACGGCATAGCCATATCCTTTGGAACTTTCAAATTTTTCAAGATTTCCGACATTCGTTTGTACCAAAGCTGCTTTTACGGATGGAGAAGTTTTCATGGCCTCTCTGAGATCTCGAAGTCGAATCGAACTATAGAAAATAGAAAATAGAAGACATAGCAGGGTGGTGATGAGCCCAAGAGTCGGAAATATTTCGGTGTCTTTTTTAATCCATCGAATGAGCTCATAAATAAAAATATTTACGAGTACAACCAAAAATGTAACTCCATGAACACCCGTCAGATCTGCAATTTGAATGATCCAGAGTTTTTTATAAAGGCACGCTCCTAAATACCAATGAAAAATCTGAGGAAAGAAAAATTCAACGAGGGTGTAAAGAAGAGGAACCCAAAGCGTTAGGGGGAGACGGATGGGGAAACGATTTAAAAGATACGTAAAAAGTGCAATATGAAGATTACAGATGAGAGCAAAGAGTAAAAATAAAATGCCACAGACCACATAAGGAAGATGTCCAAATTCTCGAAGCGTATGAATGACCCAATAGAAGGCGCCGAAGGAAATCAACGTTCCCAATAAGAATCCAAAAGCAGCTGCTTGCTTCGATGTTTTTTGGTGGAGGACAAAGAATAAAGGAATGAGGGCTACCCAAATGAGGCCACTCATGCCCACTTTTGGAAATGCAAGTACCACAAGAAGTGCGCTTAAACAGGTAAGTAAAATTTCTTTTTTATACGGATTAATGAGATGGAGCATGTATGATCCGTAAAATTTTCTTTGGGATATCGGTATTATCCTGACCGCCTTGAAATACTTCAGCCTGAGGTCCAAAACTAAAAATAGGAACAGGCGAAGACGTATGTCCGTGAGTATTGCCCACCTTAAACATGTCCAGAGAAAGTGTGGTGAGCCCTGCTTTTTTAGATACCAAAGATCCTAAGACACGTGCCCGTTCATGAACTTCTAAATCTTTGCTTTGTTCGATCATGTTTATTTCTTCTTGTGTAGGAGTGAGTTTAGCATAATGACTCAAGACTTGGGTAATACTTTCTTTTTTAAATCCCCGTACCATCTGATTAAAAGAAATGGTTTGAGAATTTAAATAAGCATAATCGGTGGTTTCCGGCATCGAAAGACCGGCCGTTTCATGATCTGCAGTAATAATAAGAAGAGTATCTTTTCTTTTTTTAGAAAATTGGTAGACGGCTTGAATCGCCTTATCAAATTCTAAGATTTCTTTAGAGAGGGTGGCCATATCTAACGCATGGGCTGCATGATCAATACGTCCCCCCTCGATCATGAGAAAAAAACCTTTGGGAGAAGGAGCTAAAAGTTCTAAGGCCTTTTGGGCCATCGTAGAGAGGGGAGGTTCATTTTTCATTTCAGGAATTTCTTCCCGATCCATTTCATAATTTAAGTCTGAGGGATGAAAGAGGCCTAAGAGTTTTTTCCCCTGAAGACGATGAAGGGCAGAGAGTTCAGCAGGAGTATACACCAAAAGATACTGGTCCTTTTTAAATTGAGGCGTCAGATCTAAAAAATGTTTTTTCCCTCCGCCCAAGAGAAGATCTACGTGATTTTTTAGATACCACTCGGCAATTTTTAATTTTTCTTTCCGGTTATGAACATGAGCCGCAAAACCAGCAGGAGTGGCATCGGTAATATCGGTGGTGGTCACCAGTCCAGTTTTAAGCCCTCTACCTTTAAGAATTTCAAGAATGGTTTTTTGATCTTTTCCTTGCGCGTCTTTTCCAAGGGTATGATTGGTGGTTTTATATCCGGTAGCCAGCGCCGTGGCAGCAGCAGCAGAATCGGTGACGGGGTTATCTGCGGATGCAGTAAAAACAATACCTTGATGGGGGAGGGTGAACATAAACAGTTTTTTTTGTGAGAGTTCTTGAGTGAGATGAAGATGATTATACCCCATCCCATCACCAATCATAAAAATAATATTTTTAACTTTTTCGGCGGTGGCATCGGGGGAAGAGAAAAGAAAGAAAGAAAGAGCAATGAGTACAACAAATTTTGGTGTACGTTTATTTAAGGAGATTAAGGACAAATGGGAGAACATACGTGTAAGAAATATCACCCAACGCTTCATGTTTCACCTGAGGCCCCCACGCCGCAAAAATGGCTTTCATGGATGGGAGCGTAGGATCATATCCATGTTGTCCATAAAAAGAAGCAGGTTCCATGAGTTCCCCCTCCACGGTGGAATCATTAAAGTGATACCCTGGTTTTCCTACCAAAATAAGATCTCCGCTATTGGCATGATTTAAACCAACCGCACTGGATTCTTCCCGAATGAGAATTTGCGAAACCGCCTCTTCTTGTTTAAAAAGTTTTACAAGATCTTGTTTTATTTTTTCAAATTTTTCTTTGGGTACTGTTCCATTAGGTTCTCGTCCAGATAAATTAATATAGACATGGCCACATCCCCCAGAACTAAACGCTCTGGCTGTTACGGAGACTTTATCTAAAAAACCCCGTTTCATGAGGAGACGATTGGGATAGTAGACCGTATGGAGGGGTTCCATCCCATGGTCGCTGACAATCACAAGATTGGAAGAGGGATTTTGGGTTATCAGTGAATGAATCACAGAATTGGCCTGCATGTGTCCTCTTCTAATGATGTCTAAAAAGAGTTGGCTTTTACTTTCTGAATAATCTTTTTGTTTTGGGTTTACCATCGAAAATGAGTGCCCCAACTCATCTAAGATAGGCTGATAGGTTAGAATAGCATCCCATGGTTGATTTTTAGCTGCCGTAAGGGTTGCGTTTTTCAAAAATTCTGAAAATCGAATGGCTTGTTCTAAAACCATTTCTTCTGTTAAAAATTCATTACTCCTGTCCGGAGCTCCTGGCCAAAATCCCACTTCTTTATCCATGAGTTCTTGGAAAGATTTTGGATAGGCTTTAGTATATGACACCACTCCGGTGTACCATACCAGAGAGGATAAGTTGGGAGAGAGAGAAATCAGTTGACACCAACTGCCTTTAAGAATTCCATTTGATTTAAAACTAACCGCAATCCAAGGAGAATCAGAGGTTACTTTCCCCATATATCCATTGGAAAGAAGTGCATCATTATCAACAATTAAAGTGTCGTAATTAGAAGTATTATCATCGGTTGTATCTAAGGCTACTATTTTAAAAGGTCTTTGAACAAAATTTTGACCTGCTTTATTTTTTTTAGGACTGTGGTGATGAATAATCGTAGAATCATAATCCACTGAATTTGGGCTTTCTAAAAGATAAAACGTTCCTTCTTGAGGAAGGCTATAGGAACGAATGTCTTGGGGAAGTGGGCGTGTATAAGGGGTAAACTGACTCTTTGTAAATTGTTGAATAGAGGAAGGGGCTTCGCTTTGATTATAGGCCATGCCCCAATCGGCCGATCTTCGCTCATCGGTCCAATCAGCCGCAGGATAGGCAATAACGCCCACTTTTTTCCCTTGAGCCCTTAAGATTTCCCAAAGGGTTTGAGTATCTGATTCTAATTTTTCTTCAAACCCATTGGTGGATTGTCCAATGGGATCTAGAGTTTTATGAAAATTATTAGAAACAATGCCGGTGTGCTCTGGAGAAGTTCCTGTAATTAAAGAAATGTGGCTTGTAGCCGTTAAGGATGGAAGGGTGACCTGCATGGAGTTTGCCAGCGTTCCTTCTTTTTTAATTTTCCCCAAACCTTGTGTTCCAAAAAGTTCTTCATCTAAAAATTTGTGTAAGTTTTGATTGGCAAAGCCATCAAAGCTAATGAGAATGACTTTATGGGAATTAGCGCTTTGGGTTGTGTGAATGAAAGGAAGAGAATAAACCAGAAAACCAAGGATAAGGATACTGAGAACGGGTAAAGCCCATTTTTTCATAGTCACCTCGTGCTAAGTTTCTAGCAAAGGGGCTGAGACGAAGTCAAGGAAAATGGCTTACTGAAGCAGGGAAATCGTAAACGGAGCAATGTGTTTTAACACCGAATAAGCATTAATGACGCCACCGGTTCTAATTTTCCCTTTTAAGGAAGGAAGGGGATCAGTGCTTTGGGTCATTAAAGATTTTAATTCTATGGCAGAAAGTTTCCCATATCGAGACAATGCTAAGGCCGCAATTCCAGTTACGACCGCTGTAGCTTGAGAAGTACCTGTCATATATCCATATTGTCCTTTGGGGAGCGTGCTATAAATATTTTGCCCAGGAGCGGCCAAGTCAATTTTCATTCCATAGTTAGAAGAGTCGACCAGTTTTTTTAGTGGGGTCAAAGCAGCGACTGCAATAATATTACTGAGTCCATAGGAAGCCGGATAGTAAGGATGAAGATCTGCGTTTTGTCGTTCATTCCCACCGGCCGCCACAACCAAAATTCCTTTGGCTTGAGCTTCAAGAATGGCATCATGTTCCGCCTGTGAAAATTCTGCACCGCCTCCACTATAGTTAATGATATGAGCACCATTGGCAATGGCATAACGAAAAGCTTTTACTGTATTATTTAAATTATCCTGACCAGAAGCGGCTTGAGAATAATATTTTAAAATCATCAGACTTACATTGGGGCAGATCCCGGAGATTCCAATACCATTTCCTTTGACAGCTCCGATAATGCCTGCCACATGAGTACCATGACCATGATCATCATAGGGGAGAGAATCGTTATCCACAAAGTCCCATCCCATAACATCATCCGTATAGCCGTTTTTATCGTCATCTATACCATTATCCAAAATTTCTTTTGGATTTTTCCAAAGATTGTCTTTTAAATCCGTGTGATTGTAATCCATGCCGGTATCAATAATGGCGACTACAATTTTTTTATCCCCTTGGCTTAAATTCCAAGCTTTTTGAATTTGAAGAAAAGAATCTTCTCGAACGGCCCAGCTTAAAGAAACACCAGGATCAATTTTATGAGGAACCACAAATGTGGGGGTAAAAGCCAAGGCTTGATTGAGCAGGGGCTCTTCGTGGTTATTCTTGTGAATGCTCCATTTAAATTGATTTGCGCTTAAGATCAGGAGTACGACTGAGATATAAATACTTAAAATAACTGTTTTTCTCATAAGCAGGGTCCTTGCCCTTTTATTAGAGCAATCTGCGTGCCAGAAAGGCCATTTTTGTAACTATTTGAAATTACAAGACTAATTTTTAGGTCTGTTGAAGAGATAGGCGCCAAAAAAGCCCATTTACGTCAGTAAAAAATACTTTTGATAATGGAGAGGGTTAAAAAATGAATAATATTAGGGAGTTGTGGATATTTTTGAAAGTTTGTCCAATTCTTCTACAGGTGATGAGGATTTTAAATCCTCTGGAAAGACTTTAAAAGTACCTTCATGGATATAGTAGTTATTGGTGAAATTTCGAAGAATAAGTTTTACATAACTTCGAGTTTCTTTATATGGGATTTCTTCAATAAATTCTTCAAGATCGGGTGTCCAGAGGCGGTTAACCCATTTTTTTGTAGCCTCTTGAGAAGAGTTATAGCCAGCCAATGCTAAAATAAGATTGTTATCAAATGTTTTTAGGAGTTCCGCAAGATAAAAGGTGCAATAGCGAATATTGACTTCGGGGATTAAAAGCTCATCGTTTTTTTTAAGTGTAATATTGAGGCGTTTGGCCATTTGGCGTGCCATATAAGGGGTCATTTGTAAAAGCCCATAAGCATCGGCTGTTGAAATGGCTTGAGGGTCAAATGCACTTTCTTGTCGCATGACAGATAAGATTAAATAAGGATCCAGATGAAATTGCTTTGCATATTTTTGAATAAGTTCCCAATAACGTTTGGGGTAGGCGAGCCTTACATGTTCCTTGGGGAGTTCATTGAGATAAGAGTTTTGAAGTCCATTTAAAATCGTAAAGGCAGAAACATAATCCCCCGAAAGACTATAAAGGCTTGCCATGTAATATTGGAATCTCCATGAAGTATTAAAGAGTGTTTTAAAGTTTGCTGCTTGTTTTAATTCTTGAGCGCCATCTTCTCCCAATCCCAAATGAATTAGATTTAAGGCTTTTTGGTAATAGGTGGGGTGAAGAGATCTAAAAGCATTTTTTGAGAAAGAAAAGGCAGAATGATCTTGAAAAGAGGTGGGTTTTAAAGGTTTTTTAAGTCGATGAAGGGAGCGAATGCCATAATAAGAGTAGGGATTTTTTTCTGCTAATTCCGTCAAAATATTTTTGGAATCTTGGTTTTCCCCCTTATTTTCATAGGTTCTGGCAAGCCAATAGCTAACGGTGGCATAATAGTCCGACTTTGGAAATTCATCTCTAAAATTTTCAAAGGCTTCTATGGCTTCTTCCCAATTTTTAGCTTTGTAAGCATACCATCCTTTTAAATAGGCAATTTCTTCATTTAAAACCGATGCAAACATATTTTTATAGGATAAATTTAAATATTCAAAAGCCTTTTGATAATTTTTTTCTTCAGCAGAAATTTTAGCTAAAATAAAGTAGCAGTTACCGACGTAATTATGATTGGGCCAGCTTAATAGTTTTTGGATATATTTTTTAGCAGCTAGCGTTTGTTCTTCATTCCAATAAAATCGTACAATTTCATAAAGCCATTTAGGGTGATAAGGAAATTCTTTGTTATGAGCTTTTTGAAATTTAGCCAACTTCCACAGTATTTTTAAATAGTCTTCCTTTTGATTTTGTCGTTTGTAAATCGTAGCTAAGTTAGAAAAAGCATCTTCGATATGGGGATTGGTTTTAGGCTGTGTGTTAATAAAACGCCAAAATTTTCGAATGGCCGTGGGATAATTTCTATCTTCAAAATCAATCAGCGCATCTTCATAAAGATCCTTGGCTTTGGCATGTCTTTCCTTGGCGGTTAGTTTTTCAGGAATTTTCGCCTGAAACTCAAATTGACAGGTTTTTTTAATAAGTTCTTCTAAGCGAATAAGGGCGGTACTTTCAGAAAAGCGATCCAGGAGGCTTTGTTTAAAAGAAGATGCCAAAGAACAATTATTTTCATCCAAGGCTATTTTCCCCTGATAAAAAAGAACATATTCTTGCAAGGGATATTCGGGAGGGAGAGTTGCAAAATAATAGCGTGCTTTTGAAAAATTTTGAGTCTGATAGTGTAAATACCCCAAGGTTAAGGCGAGATCCAATTTTGAACGGCTTTTGTCATCTTGGATCGACAAAAATTGTTTTGTTTTATTATCTATTTCCAAAGCAAGTCTATGGGCGGGCAAGCGATCCAGATTGATGTCTTCAGTATTAAAATCAATATAGACTTTTTGAGTCGCACAAGACGTTAAAAAGAAAACACTTAAGATGAAGAGGATGCGCATGTTTTTGTGATAGCGTGATCAAAAAGGCTCATGAGCTTTTGGGTCATTGGGCCTGGTTTCCCGCTACCAATTTTTCTTAACGTTTGGGTTTTGCAATACGTAACCGGTAAAATTCCTTTTAAGGAGCTGGCCAAGAAACATTCGTCTGACGATAGAAGCATGGCTTTAGAAATTTTTGTTTCTTGAACATTTAAATGGTTATTTTTAGCCAGACGAATAATAAATTCTCGAGTGAGTCCTCTTAAGATCCCACTTTCTAAGGAAGGAGTGTAGAGCTTTCCTTTTTTGATGATAAAAATATTGCTGGTTGTTCCTTCAGTAATATAGCCATCTGCATTGCACATGAGGGCATCAAAAATAGAGGATCCTTGTTTTTTAGCTTCAAGATACGCCAAAATATTATTAAGGTAATTCCCTGATTTAATATTAGGGTCTATGGATTTTGGGTGATTTCTCACAATCGAAACAAAAGTGAGTTTTACGCCTGTTTTATAATATATTTGAGGGAAGGGAATAAAGGGTTTTACAATAATAATGAGAAGAGGATGAGGACAAAGTTTTGGGTCAAACCCAATATCGCCATAGCCGCGACTAACAATCACTCGAATATAAAGGTCTTCTTTTTTTGTTTTTTTCCAGTAATGAAGCGCTGTGTTTAACGTTTCTTGCAAAATTTTTTCTTTGGGAAAAGGCATTTTTAATTCAAGCCTTTGGGCAGAGTAAAAAAGCCGATCAATATGTTCTTCAAATTGCAGGGGAGTGCCATGGCACGTTCGAAAAGTTTCGTATACGGAATCTCCGTATAAAAAGCCATGATCCAATACAGGAATTACGGCTTGATGAATGGGAAGGATTTTCCCCTGAATGTTAACAAAACCCTTCATTATTTTTAGCCTCATGGTTAAGAAAAAACCCTATCATTTCTTGCAAATAAATATCAACTGTTTAATGATTTTTCACGTTCAAAAAAGTATACAACAAATGAGATTCATTGAGTTTTAATGGGGTTTTCATAATCGAAAAATTATGATGTTGCTGACGGTACAGTAGAAATATCTGTTTTTAAGAACTATTTTGGCCCGCCGTTTGCATTTATAAAAGGGTAGAGACATTTTCCACCTAGCCAGAGCGGTGTTAAGAAATGTAGATCCCCAACCCCCCGCATTTTTTGACCCCACTCTGGCTTTTTAATCTTTATCTTTCTACAATAACCGCTAGCGCTTCACCACCACCGAATGGTTATGCTGCTTTTTCAAAAAGATCTGGGAATACCAAAACAGCGGGATGTATATGCAACGTTTTAGCCAAAATTTTAGCCCTTTGAATTCCTAAGTTAATTCGATTGCTTTCTAAACTAGAAATAGTGGCTTGAGTCAGATGTGTTTTTTTCGCAAGATCTTCTTGAGAAAATTCATTTTTCTCTCTTAAGATTCGCAATACCTCTCCTGTAGAAAGACTTACAGATGAGACAGCGGGCGAAAATTTTTCCTCTAATGCTTTCTTAGTACTTTTTCCTATAGTCATGTGCAGTTACCTCCAAAATATTTAGAGCGTGTTCGAAGATTCAGTCATTCTGAGGGTGTTAACCCGAAGAATCTCTTTTTTATTGTCGAGATCCTTCGCACTTCGTGCTCAGGGTGACAGATAAATTTCGATTACCGAACAAGCTCTATTTTTACCAATTCATTGGGTAATATCAACTTAATTGGGTAATTTAATAGGTAATATCATTATCTTTCTACAATAACCGCTAGCGCTTCACCACCACCGATGCAAATGGCGGCACATCCCAGACGGGCATTGCGATGTTTCATGGCATAAAGAAGGGTGGTTAAGATTCTTGTACCGCTGGCACCGATAGGATGGCCCAGCGCAATGGCACCTCCATGGACATTAACTTTTTTATCATCTAAAGAAAGTTTATCGATCGCAGCTAACGTGACAATTGCAAAGGCTTCATTAATTTCAAAAAGATCAATATCAGAAATTTTTAATTTTGCTTTGGCTAATACTTTTTTAATCGCTTCTACGGGAGCTGTTGTAAACCATTCGGGTGCTTGGGCGTGGCTGGCGTGGGCAATTATTTTTGCGAGTGGTTTTATTCCTCGTTTTTTAGCTTCGGATTCTGACATCAAAAGAACGGCTGCAGCTGCATCATTAATTTTAGAAGCATTACCTGCCGTTACTGTTCCATTTTTTTCAAATGCAGGGGCCAGAAGCGGAAGTTTTTCTAGATTCACTTTGGTGAGTTCTTCATCTTCTTCGACGGCATAAGAAGCTCCTTTGGGAGAAACAACCGTCATGGGAATGAGTTCTTCTTTAAAAAGTCCTTCTTTTTGGGCAGAAAGTGCGCGTGTATAACTTTGGATGGCATATTCATCTTGCTCTTTTCTCGAAAAATTACATTCTTTGGCGCAAAGCTCTGCACAAGCGCCCATGTGAAATTCATTATAGGGATCCCACAATCCATCTTTAATCATAGAGTCGGTCACTTGGCCGTGGCCCATGCGATAGCCACTTCTTGCTTTTTCAAGAAGGTGAGGAGTAAGGCTCATATTTTCCATGCCTCCGGCGACCACAATAGAAGCATCTCCGGTTTGAATAGCTTCACTTCCTAAAATCACACTTTGAAGCCCAGAGCCACAAACCTTTCCAATGGTAGTGCAGGGAACCGAGTGAGGAAGGCCTGAAAATAATGCTGCTTGTCTAGCGGGTGCTTGACCCATACCGGCGGTTAGCACACACCCCATGATTACTTGTGAAATGTCTTCTCCTTTAATATGTGTACGAGAAATAACTTCTCGAATGACATCAGCTCCCAATCTTGGAGCAGGGATGTGACTTAATTTTCCATTAAAACTTCCAATGGGAGTTCTGCTAGCGGTGACGATAACTGTGTTTTCCATGGCATAAAAACACTGGCATAAATTGAAAAAATTGACAAGAATTGAATTTTATTTTATGGTAATTGCGTTGTGTTGTTAAAAATCCGTTTCTTTATTCTTCTTTTTCTCGTGATTCCCTCTAGTACTTTCTCGCTTCAGCTTCGCCCTCAAGGCTGTATTTTAAAAGATGCCTCAGAGCAAAAACTCTACGATCATGCGTTAGAGCGAATTCAACATATCAGTTTTACTTCACAAAATTTTCCTAAGCGTTTAAAACCCTTAAGTGTTTTTGATTTTAAAACCAATAATCCTTTTCCTTTTGTTCCGAATAGTCAAAAGGTTTGGTACGATACCACAGAAATCAGTAACATTTTAGTTTTGCTTATTGAGTTTGAAGATCCCTCTCATAATCAAATCCCAAATCCCAACGATCCCGGTCAGATGTGGGTAGATGATTTTTCTCCGGATCATTATAAGAATATGCTCTTTGATCGACGGCCTGAAAAATATACGATGACCAATTTTTATTTAGAAAATTCTTCTGGACGATATACCGTCGATGGAAATGCACATGGGTGGTTTAAAGTGCCGCACCCTGAATCTTTTTACGGAGCCGATGCCAAAGACCGCCATGATTTAGATGGTGCCAATGGCCCTGTGTGGAGAGTTATTCAAGATGCCGCTCCTTTAATTGCTCAGGATCCGGCTATTGATTGGGCATCTTATGACAAGATTGATCGATACGATTGGGATAGTGACGGAGATTTTAGTGAACCGGATGGCTATATCGACCATGCGATGATTGTGCATGCAGGGGTTGGGCAAGAAGAAGACGGGGGAGCCCAAGGGGATGATGCCATTTGGTCTCACCGAGGCAGAGCCAATTATCAGCCTATTCAATTAGGCATCCAAGCGGTGGGGCCTCAAAAATATGTAAAACGAGGTGGGATTCAAGTAGACCCCGCTCATGATCTTTGGGTGTTGGATTATACGATGATGCCTGAGAATGGAGCACCAGGAGTTTTTTCTCACGAATTTGGGCACGATCTGGGATTGCCAGATTTATATGATACTGAACCTCAAAATAATTCAGATTCCTCAGTCGCATTTTGGTCCATCATGAGCCAAGGTAGCTGGGCTTCTTTAAAAGATACCCCTCAGGGGAGTGTGCCGACTCATTTTTCTGCGTGGGAAAAAATGAAATTGGGCTGGCTTGATTATGATGAGGTAACATTAGGCAATGAAGATATTCATAAGTTTGCGCTTTTAGATAATGTAGAATTTCATGGGCGAAAAGCGCAGGCTTTAAAAATTAATTTACCCAAAGCCAAACGAACTACCAAAATTGCAGAACCTATCGAAGGAAAGTTTTTTTGGTACTCTGCTCGAGGAGACGATTTGGTGAATTCTTTAACCACCGAAATAGACTTAACCGGTGTTTTAAAAGCAACGCTCACGTTCAAAGCATTTTACGACATTGAACCCGATTTTGATTACGCCTATGTGGAAATAGAAGATCAAGAAGGAAAATTGGTTTCTATTTCTGGAAATATTACGGTCGATACCAATCCCAATGGGAATAACCTAGGACATGGAATTACAGGAAGTTCCGGTCAATGGGTTGATGCAACATTTGATTTAACCCCGTATGTGGGAATGAAAAAGAAATTGAGATTTCGCTATATCACAGACCCGGGTGAAAATAGGCCCGGTTTTGCTGTTGATGAAGTAAAAATTTTAGAAACCGGTTTTCAAGAAAATTTCGAAGAAGAAAAACCAGAATGGGTGAGTAAAGGATTTTTAAGACTTGAGGCAGGAAATTTTCATCAAACCTATGAGCATGCCTATTTTGCAGAGTGGAGAAAAGATGTCGGATTTGATCAGGCACTGTCCAGTGTCAGTTATCATATTAAAGAAGATAAAGAGCTTAGATACTATGCTTATTCTCCAGGGCTTTTACTTTGGTATTTTAATGGATTTTTTACAGAAGGAGATAACCAAGTAGGAAAACATCCCGGAGAAGGATCGCTCTTAGTGGTGGATGCCAGGCCTGAGCCTCAAAAAAATGGAGAGGGGAAACCGGTCAGAAATACTTTCCAGCTTCATGATGCGACATTTGGATTTATGACTTCTCCTAAGTTTGATATTGCCGGAAAATTTATGTTAGGGGGAACTCCAGCCATGCCGGTATTTAATGATTTTTATTCTTATTATCGATCTGAAGCGCCCAATAATTCTGTTCAAATTCCAAGTCTGGGTCTTACCTTTTCGCTTTTAAACACTTCGCCTGATGAATCTGCAGTTCAAATAGCGCTACATTATTCCAGCCCTAAATAAAAAATAATATAACGTTATTCTTTTTTCTCTTCTTTAGGAGCAGGAGTAAGTTGTGTGAGATAAGTTTGAGCTTTCTTTTGGAGAGAAGACAGCGTTACTTTTTCATCGCTGGTTGAAGAAAGTTCTACTGCATCGATCTTAGAAAGATCTGTTAATATTTCTTTATGCGTTTTAAATTGGCCATAAAGTTCTTTATAGGTTTTGGGATCGTCAGAAGATTTTGCCATAATGCCTTGGGCATAAACTTTGACCAGTATAGTTCCTAAAGCTTCTGTAGCCAATTCATGGGTAGAAGCGGCATAAGAACAACTGCACTGAGAGCGTTTTTCTTTGGGGAGAAGTTCAGATCGCTTTAACACTCTAGAAATATAACTTAAGGTAGTTCCAATCGATTTTTGATCTTTTTCAATATCAAAATCACTGTCTTTTAACGTATTTAAATTTGAAATGACGACAGATTCGGTATCATCTTCTAATTGAAGGGAAGAAAGCTCTGAAGAAGACAGTTTATTGGCTTCTGTGGATTTCCCGCTGTCCATCACAAAGATTTTATCGAACTCACCACATCCGATAAGTGCGAAAGAAGTGGCGATCAGCAACAAAAACGAAAGTCTTAAAACAAGTCTCATGTATTTATGACAATGCAAGCCACATGCCACCCTCACCCTAGCCCTCTCCCCTTGAGGGAGAGGGTATGTGAAGATAAAAGTGACAAAATTTGGTAGACATCCGGACAGAATTTGGCATAACTATGGACCTATGATTTTAAGGGTTATTTTAGGGATATGCTTAGTAGGAGCTACAAGCTGGGCCAGTTCACCCGTAGCAGATTTGGTGGAACAAGTGGCGCCTGGGGTGGTAAACTTGCAAGCCACTTCTATACAAGAAACTATTTCTATAGATTCTGATGATTTTTTTAATTTCTTTGGTCTTCCCACCATTCGTCGTCCTCAGAAAGCCGTGTCCAGAGGATCTGGCTTAATGATTGATAAAGAAGGGTATTTGGTCACCAATTACCATGTCATTGAAGGAGCCGAAGAAGTGATTGCCATTTTAGAAAATAAAACTCAGTTAAAAACCAAAGTCATTGGGTATGATCGAAAATATGATATTGCACTTTTAAAAGTGGAAGAAAGTAAAGCCTATGCGGCATTAAAACTCGGGGATTCCGACAAAGTCCGAATTGGAGAAGATGTGATTGCCATTGGAAATCCTTTTGGACTTCAGCATACCGTCACTAAAGGTATTATCAGCTCCAAACATAGAACGATTGGCGCAGGGCCTTTTGATGATTTTTTACAAACCGATGCCTCTATTAATCCAGGCAATAGTGGCGGGCCGATCTTTAATGAAAAAGGGGAGGTCATTGGAATCAGTACCGCGATTAAGTCTTCTGCTCAGGGAATCGGATTTGCCATTCCCATTAATGTAGTAAAAGACATTGTCGTTCAACTTAAAAAATATGGGCGGGTATTACGGCAGTGGCTTGGGATTGTGGGAGATAATGTTTCTTCTTATATGCCTTCCTATGTGGGGGGATATCGAAAAGGGGTCATTATCATTAATATGGTTCAAGGTAGCCCCGCGGATCGCCAGGGACTGCAAATTGGGGATATTATTTTAGAAGCCAATAAACAGCCTATTTCAGACGTCTATGATCTCCAACGAATTATAGAAAAACGAGAAAATAAAGAAAAAACATCAGAAATTTTATTAAAAATTGTGAGAAATGGAAAATCAGCCATGATTAAAACCATTCCCTTAGAGATTATCCCCAAAGAAGAAAAATTACCGCGTGGACATCAATTTATCTAAAGAATCCGCCATTATCCTAGTGGGGCCACCCGCTTGCGGGAAGACAACGCTGGGAAAAATGCTAGCGCAAAAACTTCATGTTCCATTTTTTGATTTAGATGAGCTAATTCAAGAAAAATATCAAGTTTCCATTGAAGCTTTATTTTCAGCAAAAAAAGAATCTTATTTTAGAGTGTTAGAAACACAGTGCCTTCAAGAATTTTCAAAACGAAGATTGCCGTCTTGTTATATCTTGGCAACTGGGGGAGGGACGGTCATTTCAAAAACCAATCGCCAAATTTTAAAGCACTTGGGGCAGGTTATTTATTTAAAAGCCTCTTCTGAGATGATCTTAGAGCGTCTATCGGAAGAAGAACAGATGAGACCTTTATTTCGAGATGTTTCTCAAGACATGATTAAAATCATCTTGAATGATCGCGAAAGCTATTATAAAGAATCAGATGGGATCGTTGAGGTAACAAAAGGCCAATCGATGTTAAAACTGTGTCAGAAACTGTTAGGAGGATTACATGGGACGAGGAGATAATAAAAGAACACGTAAAATGCTTCGCCGAAAAAGCCAAGCTCAAAAAAAAGCCAGAGAAAAGAAAAGAGCAGAATTGAAAAGAAAATCAAGAAAATCAAAGAAAGGGAAATAAGTATGAAAAGTATGTTCTCTTTTTTAGTGAGTATGTGTATTTTATTTTTTGGCATTGGAAGTGCAAAGGCCGTTGAGCGCTCAGCACCTAAGCTTGTTACCACAGGAGTATCCTCAGTTTTTGTTCCCCTAGGATTTGATGACAACGATAATGTTCAAGTAGTTATTGAAGGATATTTTCCAAATACCTGTTATAAATTAGGTCCATCAAACATTGAAGTTGAGGATGAAAAAGTAAAAATTACGCCTTTAGCTTATTTTTATGCGGGCCCCTGTCTTCAAATGATGGTTCATTATGAAAAGGCGGTAAATCTGGGTCTTTTAAAAGCAGGAAAATATCGGGTAGAAATTTCGCAAACAGTATTAGAGGTTCCGCCTCTGGTTGTCAAAGAAGCCGATCCTAATAACGCTACTCCGGATGATTTTTTATATGCACCTATTAAGAGTGCCTCGATTATTTCTCAAAATCCTCCGGTATTGCGGTTAAAAGGGGCATTTACCAATAGCTGTATGAAAATGGAAGAAGTACGTGTTCCTCCGTCTTATAATCGTACGGTCGCTGTGCTTCCCATTGCCACTTATAAGGGGCAAGAAGGGTGTGCTCAAGTCATGATGCCTTTTGAACAGGATGTTGCCATTTCAGAAAAACTGGCTGGGCGCTATCTTTTTCATATTCGTTCTTTAAATGGTGCTTCTGTTAATTTGATTGAAGATTTATAAAACCTATTTTTGAATCACATATCGAAGATGGGTTCGAAGCGCTTTTAAGCTTAAAACATAGTTTTCACCAAAAATTTTTCCAACCAAATGACGTGTCAGCATGATTTGCTCTACATTTTTGGGGGTAAGGCCTCCCTGAAGTTGGGTATCGTCAATAGAGACCAGCCTTAAATCAAGGTCTTTCCACATGTCTTCCATATGGCCTAGGCTTTTTTCAACGGCATTTTGTGCCCAAAGAAGAGTGTCGTCATCCATGGGAGAATTGAGTTTTAAAATATGTTGTTCAAGCGCCGTCAAAATTTCTCGGATCATTTTTATTTTTTTCAAAGCATATTCAAAATAAGGAATGCGTCCTTCGTTAAGCCACTGCATAAATTGTTGAACACTCACCGTTTGAACTTCAGAATTTGTAAATCCAGGCTGTTTTCGAAGAATATATTTAATCGCAGCCGTGAGCTCTTGGGGAGATTCTTGTGAAGCTTTTGAAAAAAGTTCAGCACAAAATAAAACATGATTTTGGTTTAAGGCTTCCATGAGTGTATAAAATTCAAAAAATATTTTATTTTCTGGAAGTGAAAAAACTCCTCTCAGTAACTCTGGATGACTGTGGCGAAGTTCATCATAAAGATAAGACCATTGTTTGGCAGTGAGGGTTTTTATCCGTTGAAAAGATTCCGGAACACTTTTTTCATAAGTGGCGATGAATTCTCTTGCTGCGGAAGGAAGTTCATGAGGATCTTTTTTGCTGAGATATTGGTATAAATAATCTGGATTTGTAAAAATTTTTCGGGTGTATTGTGGGTAGAAAAATTCTTGTTGAGCTTCATTGGCCAGAGAAAAAAGTTTGGGTTCAATTTCTAAAAGAGTTTCATGCCAAGCTGAAATATTGCGTGTGGGGGCAAGCGTTAACCCTTTATTTTGAGCCATTCTAAAAATCTGTAAAGGATCTAGTAAAATTTCTCTCGTATCAATAAGATCTCGAACAAAACCAAAAATTTCAGCTGTTTCCTCTGAAGCCATACGTTCTAAGCCTCGTCCAATGGCATAGTGAAGGCCCGTCCCACCCGTATCTTTTCGATACATCGCTCGGGTAGAATCTTTGTATGATTTAAAAATTTTGGGTACAAGAGGATGATTGGCGGAGGCTCTTAAAAGCTGTGACATGAGCGCCAAGCGTTGTTTGTGGATGGGAAGCACCAGATCTGACTCTAAGCGGGGGAGTACAGAATCTAAAATTTCAAGATCAATAAATAAAAAGAGTTTTTCAGCCGGCGCATCTAATAAAAGGGTAAATGTTTTTTTAATTTGTCCAAGCTGAAGAGGATTTCTTAAATTCCCTACCGTACTGTCAAAAGCTAAAATAGCATTTTTAAGCTTGGTCTGAACAAACAGCTCATCTGAATCAACCCCTGAAAAGGCAAAGGAAGAAATAAAGAGCAAGCACAGGCACCATTTAACCACAACAATTCCTTTCATAGGATGGAAACACTAGCAAAGGTCATGCCAAGTTAACCTATTGAAAAGACTCGTATTTTTATTTTAAAAAATGTTTAGAGTGTAGACATGGCCTTTCTTTTTTACAAAAAATAATCGTTATGCTACCTTAATTTGATACAGAAGATGGTAAATTTTATCAAAAAACAGTGGTTATTTGTTTCTTTTTTAATACTTATTCTCATGATTGTTGTGGGAGTTTTTGTCATGAGGAAACAAGAAAAAACAAGTGGAGGAGTTATGCTAGAAACCATTAAAGCCTGGGGCAATGTCACAATTGAACGTCATAAACTTAAAAATGGGCTAGAGATTTTATTGGCCCTAAAGCCGGATAGTCCAACGTTTGCCTATTACACTTGGTTTCATGTGGGATCTAGAAATGAGAAAGAAGGTAAAACCGGTATTGCTCATTTTTTTGAACATTTATTATTTAAAGAAACCAAAAATTTAAAAGAAGGGGAATTTGATCGTATCATGGAAATGAATGGCGCTTCTACCAATGCATCAACGTGGGTGGATTGGACCAATTACTATGCGGTTCTTCCTTCCGATGAAGACAAAATGGAACTGGTGATTCGATTAGAAGCCGATCGGATGGCCAACATGATTTTAAATGAGAAACAAATTAATTCTGAACGTGAAGTCATTAAAAATGAACGGCGCTTTCGGGTGGATAACGATGTGGATGGATCTATGAACGAAGCCTTAGATCGCTTGGCTTTTGAAAAACATCCCTATGGGCAACCGGTCATTGGATGGATGAAAGATATTGAAAATTTAAACTTAGAGGATTGTATTTATTTTTATAAAACGTACTATGCTCCTAATAGTGCTACGCTTGTGATCGTCGGAAATTTTAATAAACAAAAAACATTAGAATGGATTGACAAATATTATAGTCCCATTCCTTCTTCCGTGATTCCCAAGGAAGAATTGCCCGAGGAACCTCCTCAAGCTAAAGCCAAAAAGCTGGTATTAAGACGAGATGATATTGAAGATGAAAAGGCTCTTTATGCCTATCACATTCCTCATTATGCCCATCCTGACATTCCCCCACTTGAAATTCTAGGCGAAATGTTGGCGGGGGGAGAAGGATCGAGACTTTATAAATTGATGGTAATTGATCAAGAAATTGCAACCCAGGTGAGCGCAGGGTTAAACCACCTAAAAGATCCAACACTTTTTCAGATCTCTGCCTCCATGAGAAAGAATCAACCCATTCAAAAATCTCACAATCGAATATTTGCTGAAATTAAAAAAATCCAAGAAGAAGGGGTGTCTCAAAAAGAATTAAATCGAGCGAAAAATAGATTTGAGATGGATTACTATCATAGCCTGGAGACCGTCAGTGGAAAGGCCAGAGCGCTAGGGCAATATGAAATTTTAGGAAATTATAAAGAAGCCATTCATCTGATGCGCCGATATCAGGGGGTCACGGTGGAAGATATTCAACGCGTGGCAAAAATGTATTTACAAGAGCCCAATCGTACGATGATTGTTGGACTGCCGAAGAAAGTAAAAAAGCGTAGAAAATGAAAAATTTTTTCTTCATTATTTGTTTATTTATATCAAGTTTTGCATATGCGAGGGGAGGGGTTACGGTGAAAACATTAGAAACAGGACAAAAACTGATTGTTTCAGAAGATAAGAGCCTTCCGGTTTGTTATCTTTATATGGTTTTAAAAAATGGAGCCATCTGGGATCCCAAAGAATTAGAAGGCTTAACCAGCATTACTTCAGAAATGCTTATGCGGGGAACCACCACCCGAACTCGTGAACAGATTCGAGATGAGCTTGATATATTGGGTGCAGAAATTGATATTGAAGCAGGGCAAGAAGGCATTACAATTGTGGGTCAAACGCTCACTCGAAATTTGGATCCTTTTTTAGCTATTTTTTCAGATGTCATCTTACATCCTAGTTTTGATTCCAAAGAATTGGCAAAACTAAAACGAGAGGTCATCTCTCAATTAAAACAAATGCGTGAAAACGATCAGGCGTTGGTAGGGCGATTTTTTATTCGAAGCCTTTTTAAAGGGCATCCCTATGGGATGAGTTCAGATGGAAAAGAATCTACCGTTCAAAAAATTACTGAAAATAAAGTGAAAGATTTCTATCGAAAACTTTTTGTTGGGAACAACGCGCTCTTTGCTGCGAGTGGTGATTTAAATGAATTTGAAATTTCAAAAAAAATCACTCAGGCCTTTAAAGATCTTCCCAAAGGAAAAAGTGTTTCATTCCAATATCCCCCATCACCCATCGTTAAGGGTAAGGAAATTATTCTGATCGATAAACCCGCTCGAACCCAAACTCAAATCATGATTGGCCATGTGGGAATTCAAGTGCTAGATCCCGATTATTTTCCTTTGCTTATTGCCAATAACGCGTTTGGCGGGGGATTTACGGCTCGCCTGATGCAAGAAGTCAGAGTGAAAAGAGGGTGGAGCTATGGTTCTTATAGTTGGTTTCGAGCTCGGAAAACCCCCGGAGAATTTGCCATGATGGCATTCCCTGGAACCAAAGATACGGTGGAAACGTTAAAGCTGATGTTGTCTTTATATGAAGATTATGCAGCCAAAGGCATTACCCAAGAAGAATTTAATTTATCTAAAAATAATCTTATCAATGAATTTCCTTTTAAAATTGATACCGCTCGAAAAAAAGTAAGCCAGCTTATTTTGATGGAATTGATGGGGCTGCCCTCTGATTATTTGGATACGTATCGGAAACGGCTTGAAAAAGTTACTCTAGAAGAAGTGAATCAGGCCATTCAAAAACATGCGGATTCTAAAAATCTCTTCATTGCCATCCTGTGTACCGCTAAAGAATTTAAGAATAAATTAACCTTCTTAGGGAAAGATACAAAAATAACCATTAAGAAATATACCGATGATTGAACTGCTAACAGCTTTTGGAGGAGGAGTGTTGGCTAGTCTTACTCCTTGTGTGTATCCCATGATTCCCATTACGGTGGGCTTTATTGCCGGAAGAAGTAAAACAAGGTTTCAAGCTTTCCTCCTATCGTTGGTTTATGTTTTAGGAATGTCTCTTACGTATTCTACTATAGGGATATTTGCGGCTTTAACAGGGAAGGTTTTTGGAAAAATAACCATGGTGGGCCCTGTTTATTTCATGGTGGGAAGCATTATTCTTTTTTTTGGTTTGGTGCAATTGGGGGTTATTTCTTTCAAAATTCCTCAATCGTATTTGGGGTCTTTGGGTGGAGGAACTTCTAAAGAAGGCACTGGTGGGGCACTGCTCATGGGATTAACCTCAGGATTTGTGGCAGCTCCCTGTACAGCCCCTATTTTAGGGAGCATTTTAGCTTATATCGCAAGCCATCAAAACATGGTTTTTGGTATGGCCCTCATGTTTTCCTTCTCACTTGGACTTGGGCTCTTATTTATTGTTTTAGGATGTTTTACCGGCTTTTTAACTTCTCTTCCAAAATCGGGGACTTGGCTTATTACGATTGAAAAAATTTCAGGTGTTTTTCTGTTGATAATTGGCGGTTACTTTATCTTAAAAGTATTTATTTAGTTACTTTTACAGCATACCGACATAAATTTAATGGAAATAGACTCCATGGAACAGGCAGTGCTTCTACTTTTTGAAATGAAAACTTTTTACATTCATCCATAAATCTTCTTTCTCCAGGAACCTGGATGTAATGCCAAATGTGCGAACTCATCAGTCCAATCATATTTCGATGAACGCCAATATTAATAAAAATACCTTTGGGTTTTAGAATGCGATAAATCCAAGGAAGTGTTTTTGATAAGTCACTATATTCAGATAAAGAACCAGAGGTAATAATTAAATCAAAGAAAGAACTTTCTTGAGTAAATGTTTTTTCGTTGTGGTAGTCACCCACAATAACTGTGGCTTTGGGAAAGCGTTCTTTATAAATTTTAAGCATTTCTTTGGAAAAATCAAAACCCGTTAAAGAGGCACTCGGGTATCGCTGTAAAAGCATTTCAGAGAGTAATCCAGTGCCACACCCCAAATCTAAAATGTGAGGAGCATGGGATATTTCGTTAGAAGAGATTAAAGAGAGAAGAAGCTTTTGAACGGTTGAGTGATAGCGAATGGTTTGCATCATCATTTCATAAATTTTAGCGTGGGTATCGTAAAAAAGTTTGGATTTGGTTTCTGTCATATTAGTCCGAAAATTCATAGATAATTTCATTATCTTGAGCTAGCCCCAAGGTTTCTCTGGCAGAGCGTTCTTGAAAAGCGCGTTCTTTTTTCATTTTTTGAACGTCACTGCTTAACTTAATATTGTCTTTGTCAAAGAATTTCTTTTTGGCTTCTAATTTATGAAGTTCTCTATTTAATTTATAAATTTTAAAAAGACCTCGTTCACCAAACACTGTAAAAAAGAGAGTAAGGGCAACAAATCCTCCAATCCACCATCGGAGTCTTTGCTTTAAAGCCTGGCTCATGGGGTTTTGGGTTCAGTGGCAATGGCGAGCCGTGTGAGTCCTGCAGATCGGGCATCATCCATAATTTTAACGACCCTTCCATGAGAGACATGTTGGTCGGCTTGGATAATGACTAAAAGTTCGGGATTTATTTTTGCTTCGTCGGCTAAACGTGCTTGAAGCTCCGTTTCAGAAACAGGCTTTTGATTTAAAATGAGAGATCCATTTTCGCCAATGACGATGGTTACATCTTTTTTGTCTCGTTGAATATCTGCTGCAGAAGATTTGGGTAGATCTACTTTAAATCCAGGAGCAGAAACAAAGGTCGTTGTCACCATGAAAAAGAGAACCAGCGTAAACATAATGTCGATGAGAGAAGTGATTTCAATGGTGGTTTGTTCTGAGTGTTCAGAGTCTTCGGTAAATTTCATTTTTAATCCTTGGCCAGAAAATCTGTCACTTTTAAAGCATAGCTTTCAATTTCAGTAATATAGGTTTTTACCTTTGCCACTAGATATCGGTTGGCCACAAGTGTGGGAATCGCAATAATAAGCCCTGCGATCGTCGTAATCAGAGCTTCTGCAATACCACCTGCTAAAGATTGGGCATTGCCCACCCCCTGAGCGGTAATGACATGAAAGACGCGAAGCATTCCCATAACCGTTCCTAAAAGTCCCAAAAGGGGAGAGATATGGGCAATAGTGGCTAGAGCCCCAATATTTTTACTTAAATCTAAAACCTCTTTTTTCCCCACTTCTTCAATGGATTCTTTGATACGGTCTCTGGTTTTTCCGTTGTGTTCAACTCCAGCCAATAAAATAGAGGCCAAGGTTGAAGAATCATTTTTACAGAGAACTTCAACTTCGGATACTTTCTTTTGTGAAAGGAGTTGATCGACAGAGGATTTAAGCTGATGAGGAATAATTTTATGGCGTCTTAATGAAACCAGTTTCTCTAAAAAAATAGCCAATGCGGCAATTGAACAAATAAGAAGAGGCCACATGACGGGCCCTCCTTCTATAAACCATTGAGGCATCATAATATTCTTTCTCCTTTTTACAATAATTCGTTATCGCTTGTCTAGCTTCCTGTGGCTGTGCGCTGCGTTTTTTGAACCTTACTGGGTTCTTCTACTGCTTTTTTCTCATGGTCTAAGAGAGCCAGATCAAAGACTTCTTCAATCGTGTCTACGAGTTTAAAGGTGATCTTTCGTTTAATTTCAGCCGGAATATCTTCAAGGTCATTTTTATTCTTGGCGGGAAGAATAATGATTTTTATTCCAGCTCGATAGGCCGCCAATACTTTTTCTTTAATACCTCCCACCGGCAAGATATGTCCTCGCAGTGTAATTTCTCCCGTCATGGCAACGTCTTTATTGACCGGTTTATTGGTCATCAAAGAAGCAATGGCTGTTGCAATGGTAGCCCCTGCGGAAGGACCATCTTTGGGAACGGCTGCGGCCGGGAAGTGAACGTGAAGCATGGCATTAAATTGATCGGGATTAATTCCTAGCTGTGCCGCTTTAGACTGAACATAGCTTAAGGCTGCCTGTACTGATTCTCGCATGACTTCTCCCAACTGGCCGGTGAGTTTAATACCTTCTCTACCCGGAATTTTGGTGGTTTCAATTTGAAGAAGGACCCCTCCAATGTGGGTCCACGCCAATCCTTGCGCAACCCCAACTTCACTTTTTTGTAGTGCTTCATCTTCCAAGAACTTCTTAGGCCCTAAGTATTTTTCAATGCTATTGGCTTTAATTTGGAAGGGGCCTGCTTGACCCTCAGCAATTTCTTTTGCCACTTTTCTACAAATGTGCGCGACTTCTCTTTCTAAGTTTCGAACACCCGCTTCACGGGTAAAGCCTTTCACAATTTCTTTTAACGCTTCTTCGGTAAAGTGAATTTGCTCTGCTTTTAACCCATGATCTTTAATTTGCCGAGGGATTTGGTGATGTAGGGCGATCACAATTTTTTCTTCCAGTGTATAGCCCGGGATTTTAATGACTTCCATCCTGTCTTTTAAAGGTTCAGGGATAGGATCTAAAAGGTTAGCCGTAGTGATAAACATAACCTGACTTAAATCGAAGTTGGCTTCAATATAATTATCCCTAAACGAGAAGTTTTGGGCTGGATCTAACACTTCGAGTAATGCAGAAGAAGGATCTCCTCGTTCACTACTAATTTTATCCACTTCATCAATCATAAAGAGAGGATTATTGCTGCCTGCTTTTTTAATGCCTTGAATGATCCGGCCGGGGAGGGCACCCACATAGGTTCGTCTGTGGCCTCGAATTTCAGCTTCGTCACGAACTCCTCCCAAAGAAATCCGAACAAATTTTCGTCCTAAAGCTCTGGCAATGGATTGTCCCAAAGAGGTTTTCCCAACACCTGGAGGTCCCACCAAACATAAAATAGGACCTTTTAAGTCTTTTTTAAGTTTTAAAACGGCCAAATATTCCAAGATTCTTTCTTTAACGGTCCCTAAACCATGATGATCTTCATCTAAGATTTTTTTGGCTTCTGCGATATTTAAATTATCACTGGTTCCTTCACCCCAGGGAAGATCAATGAGCCAATCCAAGTAAGTGCGGATCACATGATAATCAGCGGCATTGGTAGAGAGCCGTTCGAGCCTAGACATTTCTTTTGTAACAATTTCTTTAACTTCTTTTGAGAATTTTTTAGTTCTGATTTTTTGTTTAAGCTCATAAAGATCCGTATTGGATTGATCATCTTCACCCAGTTCTTTTTTAATTTCTTCCAGCTGTCGTCTTAAATAATACTCTCGTTGTGAGCGCTCCATTTCTTGCTTGGCTTTAGACTGAATATCGCCTTCTACTTTTGAAAACTCGATTTCTTTATTTAAGAGTTCAATAATTCTTTTAATCCGAGCTTTTACATCAACCGACTCTAAAATTTGCTGCTTTTCTTCAATCTTAAAATTCACATAAGAAGCAATAAGATCGGCAATGACACTCGGCCCCTCATCGATATTCATCTCTACAATTCGAATAATTTCTTCACTGTAGCGAGGATTTCCGGTGACAAAGCGGTTAAAAAGCTCAATTAAGTTTTCCAAAAGTACTTTGGTTTCAAGATCATTTTGTTCTTTTTCGGCGACCTCTGTAATTTCAGCTGAAAGGTAAGGATCTTCTTGAGTATATTTTTTAACCCGAATTCGACAAATTCCTTGGAGCACAATTTGAGAAGAGTCTTCTGCCAAATCGACTTTATTTACAATTTTTGCGGCTACTCCATATTCGTGGAGATCCTTAGGGGAGGGATCTGCATTAGAAGGATCTTTGGGAGCAACCAAGGCAATAATATTGTCTGTATTTTTAATGGATCTTAAAAGCTTAATATTTTTTTCTCTTCGTACCAGAAGCTGAACGATGGCAAATGGGAATACCACCACACTTAAAATCGGCAGAACTGGCAATTCCCCTGGGATGGTAGTAGCTCTAACTGTCGTTTTTTGCTTGGACATGACTGCCTCCCTTCTTTACTCATCTTATCGGTTAAGACGAAAAAAAAGATGAGAGGGTTTAGAAAAAAGATTTATTAAGTTTAGTGAGTAGCGCCTGGATTAGGATTTTCCTGAGGAAATTCAATGGGTTGCTGAACTGCTTCAATGCTTATATAAGTAGTTATAGAAGTAATATCCAGAGGACTTAAGGTCTCTAAATGAAGCTCTAGGAGCTTTGCCTGAACTTCCGGAAGGTCTAAGGTTGAGCTAAAAAGTTCATGGGCCAAAGCATCGGTATCCACACTTTCATATTCTAAAATTTCTTGTTTCTCAGATTTTTGTTTTTTCCCATGTTTTAACTCGGGTCTAAGTTGTCTTAGTTCTTTGTAATATTGATCGATAAATTCCATTCTCCACTCATGGTCTTTTAACGCCACCCGATAAAGAGGGTGTGACATTTCACGATGTTGAAAGAGGGCTCCAATCTGAGGTTTATAGCCATAAAGTCTTTTAATATCTTGTGAGTGGTCGTCGGATTGATAGGCTTCCACTTCTCCTTTATTTAAGGGGGCAGTAATTCTTACCAGAGGATATTCTTTTTGCAAGAGGGTTCCCTTTTCAGAAATTCGAGTAATAAACATCTTTCGGGCATTGTTATTATCGGGGACATAGATTTGAACCATCGTGTCAGCACTTTGATTTCGTTCTACGCGGATAGATAAAAGATCGCCAAAGCGTTCTTCATCATCTTTCAGTTCAATTTCAATAAAATCATGAATGGCAAAAGGTTTTAAAATTACTGTGTAGGGATCAGCTGTTGGGGTAGCATCTTTTTTAGCATCTATTTGAGGTGGTTGCACACTGGCCTGAGGAGAAGGTTGAGAGGCAGCCGGGGAATCTGTAGCAGACGTTTTCTTTTTGCCCTTGGTATCCATGGCGCACCCAACTGTCAGGGTTAAGATCAGTACCAAAAGTGCATGTAAAGTATATTTTTTCATAGTCACTCCTCTGTCATCCCCGACCTGATCGGGGATCTACCTATAAGAAAAAGCAAGGGGCGTGCCAATTTTGTGACAATTTTAAAGAAAAATGAAAAATCCTAAATAAAATTGATAACTATTTGAAATTAAAGAGATTTTTATTGAATTTAAGAGGAGATGTTTTTTTCTGTATCGATTCCTTTCTTTTCTTCAGTAACAATTTTTGTTATACACCTGACTTGAATATGTCACCGCTTCCGTTACAGGGAATTAAAGTACTGGATCTAAGCCATTTATTGCCGGGGCCTTTGTGCACTCTTATGCTTTCGGACTTGGGGGCAGAAGTCTTAAAAATCGAGCGGGGTCCTCATGGGGATTTTAACCGACTGATCCCTCCTTTTTATTATCAACACTTAAGTACATATTTCATGATGCTTAATCGAAATAAAAAAACACGAATCTTAAATTTAAAATCAGAAAAAGAAAAAAAAGTTTTTTTAAAACTGGTAAAAGAAGCAGATATTGTCGTTGAAAATTTTCGTCCAGGGGCTCTCGCCAAACTGGGTTTGGATTATAAGACGCTTTCTCGCATAAACCCAAAACTTATTTACTGTGCTATCTCAGGCTATGGCCAACAAGGTCCGTGGCGAAACATGGCAGGCCATGATTTAAATTATATTGCTTTAACCGGCATTTTAGAAACGGCCGGATTTCGTGGTCAAAAGCCTCCCATGCTTTCTACTCAATTGGCCGATATTGTGGGGGGAAGTTTATTACCAACCATTTCTATTTTAGCTGCGTTAGAACACAGACGAAAAACTCATAAAGGCATGTTTATTGATAGTGCCATGATGCCAGCAACGATGGTGCTTCTCATGATGGTTCTGGGAAAATTCTTTTTAACTGGGGAAGAACCTTATCAAGAAGAAGATCGCATGACTGGCCGTTACCCTAATTATGCTTTGTATCAAACCAAAGATAAAAGAGCCATGGCGTTGGCGGCCATAGAAGCAAAATTTTGGTACCGCTTTTGTGAACTCATTCATAAAGAAGAATTTAAATCATGGGTCCCCCTTACGGATGCACCCGGTTTTCCTACAGCTTCTTTAGCCAATGCATCAGATCAAAAACTAAAACGTATGAAGAGAAAACTTGGACTTGTTTTTAAAACCAAAACACAAAAAGAATGGATTCGACTTTTTAAATCTGAGCCTGATGTCTGTTGTACCCCGGTCAATAATTTTAAAGAAGCCTTAGAGCTTTTAACCTTTTTAGGGAGAAAAGATTTTTTTATGCTTAAAAATACAAAAGGGCAGGCTATCCCCCAAATGCTTTTTCCTTTTGGGAATTCCTCTCTTCATCGAAAAAAACACACTTTCCCACCCCGACTAGACAAGTAAAAATAGCGTGGTATAATTTTCTTAAGTGTTAAAAAAGTCTTAGTGTGGAAATAGTACGTTTAATGAAAAAGGGGGACTTTATGAAATCTTATTCCATATGGCTTGTTTCTGTGTGTACATTGGTCTTTGCATTATCTATCTTTAGTTACAAGGCTGATTCTCAAATGAAAAGAGACGAAGAAACAGCCAAAGAAGTGGATAAGATTAATCCCATGAAACCTGCCGGCGAGGCAACCAAAGCCGTTATCGACAATACCGTTAATAAAGTCTTACCTGTTGAAATTCCCACAGACTCAAAACTTGTTCAAGATGAAAAAGCATGTTATGAAACCTGTAAGCAAGAAAAAGATAAAATGTTGAAAAGCGCTTCAACAGAAGTAGACAAAGGACGAACATGGGCACAGTATCATCGCTGCAAAAGTGATTGTCCTGAAAAAGTAGCCAACAAAAACCGGGAAGTCGAAAGAGGCGTTTTTAACGAAGAACGCTATCCTGCAGGCTCTGCTATAGGGAAGTAAGTTAATTTTGTCATTCCCCGACTTGATCGGGGAATCCATTCTAAAGCGAAATAAGCTTTTCGCACTCTTCTTTAAGCGCCTTGAGCTTAAGCTCAAGACGGGTAAGATATAAGCTTACTTCTTCCAGAAAATCGGTTTGATCTGAAGACTGGTCGTATATTTTTTTAACCTCTTCAGCCAACCACTTTTCCCCTGAGGCTAAAACATGCTGCAAGAAAGCTTTGGCATCCTCTTCATTAACATTTTTAGTCGTCATAAGTGAAATGTTAGCGCAATCTTTTCTCTCATGCAATTTTAATGTTGAAAGTGTTGCGGTGAAAAAACTTCATGGTAAAATATAAAGTATGTCATCCCTGCGAAGGCAGGGATCCAGAATTTCTACGGAGGAACGTGGTATGAAAAAAATTCTATTCTTTGCCTTAGCCATAGGGGTCATTTTTTCAGGATGTGATAAAGGAGGAGGAGGCGGAGGAACCGGAGGTTCTACTTCAAGCCAAAGTATTACCGGCCATACGGGAGATGCCGAGCATTTTCGAATTTCAGAAGAAGTAAAATATACCCGAGATGTCGCAAGAACCAACATTGCTCGATTTACAGTTACTTTTACGCAAGCGCTCAAAGCCAATGGTTTGGCAGATGTCATGGCGGGATCAGCCGCTAAAAAATCTCTTTTATATTTAGAAACCGCTTTTTTAAAAGATACCGTCTATGCACCACTTAAAGCGGGTGGGAAAACCTATCAAGAAATTAAACAGGTGTATTCTTGGAAACACAGTAGCCAAAATGGAAAGCAAGTCATTGGGGCCATCAGTCTTTGGGGGATTGCAGATAAAAATGCTCCCGATGTCAGAGAACCCATTGCACTTCCAGATCAGATTAAAATCAACATCAATAGCGAATCTATTCCCTTGGTGTTAGATGATTCTGGACATGCCGGCTATGCTGATGCAAACACGCTGGTCAGAAATCTCACCAGTGGTCTATAGAATTGTGAGCTAAACGATGAAGAAATTAACTTTAGTTGCCCTGATTCTTTCTTCTCTAATGTGGATACACTGTACCCCAAGTGGTCCAGAAACGACAAATAAGCAGGGCAATATCCCTTCCTCGACCGGGGGAGGAGGGAGCAATCCGCCACCAGTAGGTGATACCGTACAGCCTCCCCCTAGTACAGGAGGAGGTGATACGACACAGCCACCACCCAGCGGTGATGGGGAAACAACAACCTCTCAAACAATTACAAAAATTCTTTTTGAAACCTCTTCTAATGACGCAACACGGACGCTTTCTACGATGGATCTTGATGGAACCCATATCTCTCCCTTGGCTATTCCGGGACATTCCTATATTACAGCTTCAGAACCCTCTCCCGATGGGAATTACATTGCTTTTGTTAGCACGAAAGAAAATGGAGGACAGATATGGATATGGAATCGCAAAACCTCTCAAACTACCCGTCTTACGGATATTGCCCCAACCGATTATTTTATTTGTAGTGTTTCTTCAGCCACCAATCATGTATTGGATCACTGTCTCAGTTGGTCTGCAGATAGCACTGAAATTGTTTTTAGTGTGGGATGGGGTCTTAACCATAATAGACAAATTTATAAAGCCAACATCAATCAGCCTTTAATCCCACAAAAACTTTCTCTTGTGAAAACTCCAGACAATATCGAACCATTTTTTTCTCCAAAGCTTAATACCAAACGTATTGCTTACGTTGGGCTTAATAATGTTGGATCAAAAAGCTTTCTTTTTTCATTCAACGAGCAAAATCAAGAGCAGCAGTTTACCTCAAATGCCAATGAATATATTCGAAATCCCAATTGGTCCCCAGATGGGAATAAATTGGCTTATGTTTCTCAACGCTTTGATTTATCAAATCCCAAGGATCACAAAGTAGTATGGATGAATTTAGAACCTGATGCCGTTGGGGTTACTGGCATCATTACGCAAATTGGAAGCAGTAGAACTCAGGTATATGATAAGCATCCTCTCTGGTCTCCGGATAGTACTAAAATTTTATTTTTAAGTTACGATGAAGCCAGTGAAAGGAATCAAATTTATTATTATGACATTATGAGTAAAAGATTGATTTTCGTTATAAACAGTGGCACAGAATTTATAGGAGATAATAGCACAACAAAAGTCTATGGTGATCTTTGCTGGTTAAATAATGACGAAATTGTCTATGCATCGGCTGTATCAAGCTATGCAGTCATTGACGGTGAAGATAATTATTCTCAAAGCCATGCACAGCTATTTTCCACAACTATTAATTCACCTCATCCTAAACAACTGACAACCATAGGCGAAAACACACATCCCACGCTTTGGCGTTATACATCACCATAAATATTTCTCATTTACTTCAGTAGATAAAATCGATACATATAAAAGATAATGACCGATTATCAAATCATGCTTTTGGACCAATGGATGAGGATTCGAGATCTAAGAAATCAGGCCACACATGAATATTCAGAAAAGGAACTAGAACCTTATTTACAAGAGATCAAAGATTTAATCCCTAGTGTATTGGCTATTGAAAAAATTCTCTAATGCGCCTCATTGAATCAGAAATAAATGCAATAATTGAATCCTGCGAAGATATTTTTAAAAAAAATAATGTCGGATTAACAGGAATTTCTCTATGCTTATTTGGCAGCAGAACTGATGATGCTCTTAAAGGAGGAGATATAGATTTACTCCTTCGCGTTTCGAAAAAAATACTAGAGAAAATTAAAAAATTAAAGTTGGATATTTCTCGTGAAATTAAAAATCGTATTGGAGAACAAAAAATCGATATTTTAATCATAGATCAAGATCCGCCCAAAGATGCTTTTCACCGTCTTGCCATTGAACACGCCATTATTTTAAAAGAGTGGTGATTGACTCTAATGAAACCGTTTTAGTTCTCTTTTCAAAAGTTCAAGAGTAACATCATTATTAGGAGAAGGGTGTTTTGAAAGTTCTTCTTCTAGGCTGAGAGCCAGGCGGAGATTGTCTTCTTGGATAGAATCTAATTGACGTAGTTGCCTCAGTACAAACCATTGCTGTCTATGGTGATTAAAAGAAAAATCATCTTGAGCATCTGGAAATAGCTGAAAAGACGCTCTTAAAATTTCTAGAAGGTGAGGAGATGATTGCTGCGGGGATAAAGTAGACGTGTAAAGGGTGGTCGTGACCTCGTCTTGTAGTCTTTTATGGGGTGTGGAAAGAAGACTTATGATGCGTGGCCAAGATTCCACATCATTTTTGAGAGCTCCTGCAGAAGTTATTTTTATATCTATATCCGAACTATCTAAAAAAGGACGAAGGAGTGGCCAATTTTGAGAATTGTTCCCCAGCCCTCGAATGGCCCCCACTTTTAAATGAATGTTATCCCCATTTAAATAAGTCATCACAAATTCTTTTTGAGAGGGGAGATGAGCGAGCGATTCTACAATTTGGCTCTTTAACCACAGGTGAGAGAGCTGTGCTTTTAAATTTCTTTGCGTGGCCGGTTCAAATGTTTTTGGACCGTTGTAGCGATCTTCGAGAATGGCATGTCCTAACTCAGCAGAACCTTCGTGAGAAGATAGCGCAATTACCAATTCTTGGAGTTCTCTGGTTTCCACAGCATGAAGATAAGGAGAGAAAAATTTAGGAGTATAGCCATCTAATCGGTTTTTTAAGAGAGGGTAAAATTCTTCTCCAAATTCATTGGCATGTTGAATAGCGATTGTTTTAAATTGGATCATTTTTGGATTCAGTGGAGCAGGATCTTCTTTTTCTAAAAGGGTTTTAACAATATTTTTATAAATCTGGGGGTATTGATTTTTTGTCCATTCAAGAAGTTTATTTAAGTCATCGGGATCAGAATCTTCTTTGTCTAAATAATATTGGATTAAAACCTCGGTGGCTTCTTCTATGGATAAATCTTTGATGAATGGCTTTACCCAATTAAAGGCCTGTTCTTCCAATTCTAAAAATGGGCCTTGAGAAGGAGAACATTTCTCGGCATAGGCAGTTACTTCCAAAAATAAAAAGCTGCTGATGAGCCCTAGGAAGAGGATTTTTTTCATCTCACTCTCTTATCGGATGACAAAAGAAATCTCTTAAGCTCTCATCCAATTTTAATGATTTTAAAAGTTGTTATTGAAGATTATGGCAGATGTAAAAGCCAGCGGTCAGCACTGATTAAAGATAAATTTCCTTGTTTTTTGTAAATATCACTTTTTAAAATAAGCTGAATGCCAGGAATTCCTAAAGAATTTGAAAAATGAATTAAGCTTTCAGACAGAGATGTTTCTGCCAATTTTGCTTCAATTAAAAACCAGGGTTTTTGATCTTTGGTGATTAAAAAATCCACTTCTCTTCGATCTCGATCCCGGATGAAATTTAAAGAAAGATTGGCCTCTCCTAAATCATTCCAAAGCTGAATAGCCTTCCATAAGTGACTTGCAATAAAATTTTCAAATCGAGCACTTTCGTCTTGAATTTGTGACCAATCATAAAAATAAAATTTAGGTTGTTTTTGTATTGCACGATGAATTTTTTTAGAATAGGGCAAAATTTTAAAAACAATATATAAGCTTTGAAACATATTCATCCAGGTTTGGATAGTGGGAGGGGAAACCCGAATATCTTCAGATAAGGCATTATAACTAAAAAGAGAACCGATACGGTCAGGAAGCAATAAAAGCAGTTGTTCAATGAGACTAATGAGTTGAATATGAGTAAGTTCTCTTAATTCTTCTCGAACCAACAAGGCTCTTCTCATATTAGACCACCTCAAATGTTCCTGCGCCGATTGGGATTTAAAGGGTTCTGGAAATCCACCAAAAGTCAGTAGTTCGGGTATGCCAGCGGCCTTAGGGGCTAGCTGATGAATATCTGATAACAGAGGCACCATGAAAGAGGAGGAGAGCTCACCACAAGTTAAAGGATGAAGATGGTAGAGGTAATATCGTCCAAATAAACTATCTCCCGATTTTTGAAATACATCCAATCGAGCACTGCCCGTAAGAAGAACATGCAATGTTTCATGATATTTATCATAAACACCCTTGATATGCTGTTTCCATCTTTTAAATTTATGAAACTCATCTAAGCAAACCCAGGATTCATGTACATATTCTCTTTTTAAGATTTTTGGGCGATCATCATCATCATCATAAGAAAGTCGTATGCCTTTTAACTGCTTCATGATTTCATTGGCCAAAGTGGTTTTACCCACTTGCCTGGGGCCAGCTAAAAATACAAATTTTTTATTTAAATCTTTTAATAGTGCTTCTTCAATATTTCGCTTTATCGCAGACATAAATACAATTTAACATTTGGCATGCCAAATGTAAAGCCATATTTATATTTGGAATTCATAAATATTCTCATCTAATTTTAATGTTATGAAAAATTTATTTTTTCTTATAAAGATTGCATAGTGATATAAATATTTGACATTATAATAACATATATTTATACTACTTATATGGCTCATCAACGAAAAAGACATGCACTAGAGCATATATGTAAATTGGGCTCTTTTTGGCCTGTAGTGGGGCTTTTAGGCTTAAGACAAGTAGGAAAAACAACCTTATTTAGGGATATTTTAGGTTTAAAAAACTTTGTGAGTTTTGATGATGAAGAAGTATTGGAAGATGCAAAACAGTCATCCAAAAACCTTCTATCGCGGCTTCATACTCCTGTTATCATTGATGAAGCTCAGAAAGTTGCTTCTATTTTTGATGCCATTAAGTTCAGAGTGGATCAAAAGAAAATTCCAGGACAATACTATTTAACCGGCTCAGCAACATTTAGTTCAAAAAGTAACATCCGGGAATCTTTAACAGGTAGAATAGGGTGCCTTAAGCTTTTTCCTTTTACATTAGCGGAAACCCATCAAATTCCTTTTGAAAAAAAAAGATGCTCTTTGTTTCATTCGGAAATGCCCAGATTTAAAATGGACGATGTTTCTCAAGTACTTTCTTCAGGCGGACTTCCTGTGCCCCTGTTTACAAGAGATCTAGAGCAACGCAAACTCTATTTTAATAGCTGGCTAGATACAACCATCATGCGAGATGTGGCTCGGGTATATGGTAAAGGATACGATCCCGATGTTAGTTGGTCAATTTTAAGACAAATGAAGACTATTCTTCAAAATGGGGAATGGATAAAGTTACGTTCTTTTAAACAAAATTCTAGAATTTTAAGAAAATATTTGTCTTCGTTTGAAGATATTTTTCTGGTTCAAAGAATCCCTTGTCATGAAGAGGGGATGGGAGAGGATTTATGGATTTTTTCAGATTCGGGAATTGCAAGACATCTTCTGGAATCCGAAATTGGGCAAGGTCCCCATCTTTCTTTAGGTAGAATTTTTATTTTTAAAGAAATTCTTGCAAATTTTGAATATGCTGGGCTGCCTATTCATCCAGCTTATTATAAAAGTAGGCATGGAACTCCTGTAGATCTGATTGGAGAAAATGTGGCGATTAAAATTACTGTGGAAACCAAAAGTGGCTTAAGTTATGAGGAACGTTCTTTAGCAGGCGCCATGAAGAAGTTAAAATTACCGTATGGACTTTTAGTGGCCCCCGTTGATATCATGGAATGTCCACGAAAAGGCATTACGGTTGTTCCTTGGACATTCTGGTCGTAGTTTTGTTTTTATAAATAATATCGAGTTTTATGGTGTTATCTTCTATACGAATGTTCTCAAATCGAATGCCTGCCAAAACATCTTCGTAAAAAGTCACCTGCTTAGAGCCAGGGAAAGGATCGCTTGTATCTCCAAAATTTTCATGCGTAGGAGGGGTTGGATTTTTTCCTAAATCAGTCCCATGGTCTAAATCATCGCGACCATCTGCTTGAATCAACTTAAATCCTTTCCAAATTAAAAGCCCATGCCCAAGATGGTTTTTTGAAAAACCAATAGCTGAGCGATATTCTAAATAAAAATCATCCTCTAAGGCATTTTTGACAACCACAATATCTCCTGATGTTTCAATAGGACGTAAAATAATACTTGAAACAGTCGATGTATTTACATACTGGAAATTTCCCCATCCAATGATTTCTTTACTTTTGGGCTCAAAATGAGAAGGGTGGCGAAACATGTCTCCCGTTGGTATTTGATTATGCACACCCCATGCCCCCAATCCCATAATACCCCACATTCCGATGCCGTAGTGACCATGGTGATGATCGCCATAAAGGTCTGGTAAATTAAAATACTGGTGTCCGGCTTCGTGTAAATAATAGCCTATTGGAACATGGTTTCCATAAATCCAAGAACCTTGCGATTGTAAAATAGCTGTATGATCTGCTTTTGGAAAATTCATAAAGGCACATGGGGCTTCCATATTGCTACGGCTTCTTACGCGACCAGAATGAAGAATGAATAAGTGATCAATTTTACCATTGGCGTCAGAATCGTATGAAGACGCCTTAATATCGGAAGAAAAAAGCCGCCAGGCTTCCTGAGCGATTGTATTTAACTGACACGAAGAAAGTTCTTCCCATTTCAAAGTTGAAGAACGCCATGGCATCACCTCACCCGAAATAGTATAGGTGGTGCTTGAGTTTTCATGGAAAAATTGCTTAAGACTTAAGGATTCACCAAAAAAGGCATTTTCTACGTCAGAAACATTTATATTTGAAGGTCGATCACGCCATTCAAGGAGAAGCACAAGTGCTCGAGTCTGATTTTTCCAAGGATGCAACTCATCTTTTGGTGTCTCTCCAAAAGCAAGAGAGCTTAAAAAAATTATAAATAAAATACCTATTTTTTCCAAGATAGTAATTTATCTGATTTTTTGGTTTTAGCCTTCACTTCTTCTTGTCCAGCATTATCTTTTTTATGAAGTAAGTTCTTCTGAAATTTCTGGAAATCAGGAAGAGCTTCCTTAGAAAAAGATCTTCTCAATGCGGTTACTTCCCATGAGAAAGTAGCATTTGAACGTCCATTCCCACTTTCCTCAATCGTAAACCCAGTGGGTGTTCTTTGGGCTACGATAAGCACTCCTTGAACATCTAAAGAGGTGGGGGTTACTTGTACTTGGTAAGAATTTTGAGCAGCTACTTCAGCCAATTGAGTAAAACGAGGATCTAACTCAATGGTAACCACGCCATTTACAAGTCTTGCTTCACCACGATCGGAAACAGAAGGTTCTGCAGATGTTTCGGCAAAAGAAACAATTTCTCCGAACTGTGGAGTTTTCATTACTTGAACAATTTCTCCTTTAACAACCAAGGTTTCTTCAACCACAAAAGCCTTTTCAAAAAATTGCAAGAGCTCTTCCTCTGATAGAGAATCGATATTTTTCCCAGCCGTAAACCATCCTTTTTCTTTTGCATATCTTGAAAATTTTTGCGCCATCAAAGAAAGCTTATTTAAGATGGGTTGAGGCACATTTAAAAGGGCCGAAACCCCTTGTTTATTAGGAGAGCCTTCATATAGAGAAACCAGAGTTCTTAAAGTAGTTAAGGTTTTTCCATCTTTTAAAAGCTTAATGGCTTCTTTGGACTCAATGATGTCATTTAGAGCCTGTTGGTTTTCTTCTTCACTTAACTTTTGAACAAATTTCTTTGTTTTTTCTGGCGTGTGAAATGTTTTATTCATCACATACATCATGACTTTTCCAACGCCCGCTCTATTAAAAGGCTCAAGTGCAATCCCTACAATAGCTCCGGCTTTCGTAGCCTTCATCCCCACGCCGGGCAAAGAAGAAGAGGTAATGGGATCCCCCACCTGTAGAGGTCCGTTTTCAGTGGTTACTTTTACAGGGACACGGCCGACCAATGCCAAAGGAAGTGGATTTTTAACTCCTTTGGCATCTTTCACATCTTCACCAAAAAGCTGATAAGGCATTGTTGATATAACGCCAATTAGATTTTCTTCATAGGGTTTCGTTGATTTTTGGAGAATAGAGATATTTTGTGATGCCCCTTTGACAGGATTATAAAATTTTTCTTTTCCTTTTTCTAAATTGGGAACACTGTTCTGATAGGAAAGAAATCGATTAGAGGTCGTCACCAAATCTCCAGATTCAATCCCGCTTTCAGTTTCATACCATTCTGCAAGGTCACTAGGAGCGGCACTGCAATCTATAATTTGTTCACTGTACGTACCTCCAGTAGAATTTGTATGGCAAAGAGTATTGGTCGATGTAGCAGTACCCATATCCATATAGAGCCCATCACTACCTGTTCCTGCTGCATCCATAACCGTCAAAGCAATACCAGCACTAGTACCATTTGAGCTATTTACAGAGAGCTTTATTATATTATTACTCCCAGAGTACCACAGCCCAGAGTCTGTGTCGTTTGTAAAAGAATACGAAGGAGCTGAGCCTGACCCATTCGATGCAAACATTACTCCACTGTTAGTGAGGGTGGAAAATGTACCCACACCTGCAGAAGAGCCTCCGATAGTGGCTCCATCTATTGTACCACCATTTATGTCGACAGTTGTAACTGATCCCAAATTAGTCCAGGTTGCACTGGCTGCTGTAGGTGCGGTGTCTATCGTTGGAGAAGTTAAAGTCTTATTCGTTAAAGTGTCAATTGTGGCTCGCCCCACTAAAGTATCCGTCGTAGCGGGTAGTGTAAGAATTGTATCACTTGCAGGATTTCCTCCTGTTAAGGCGATCTCATTGCCATCACTAGATGTCCCTTCAAAATAAAGAGTATTTCCATCATTACCAGCAGTTGCGGTAAAAGCAGCACCACTTGCAACATCGCCTACCGCAGTTATGTCCCCCAATGTAGTAGCCCCATCTAAAAGATTCAGTTCTGCAGTAGAAATGGTAATCCCATTTGATACGATATTGGAGGTCGACAAATTAATACAATTGGTAACCGTTCCCCCCGCACCTCCTGAATTACAATCAATCCCATCTGTTATGGTACCCGACGATGGTGCTATATAAATACCATTTGCAAGATTAACAGAGGGATTAATAACAAGAGCATTATTACTAGCATTTGTATTGTGGGTAAGGGTTAAAGAATTTATACTTCCAGTAGTTGTTGTTAGCGTTGCAGCTGTGTCTGATCGTAAGAATTGAGAGCTATCAATGCTATCTAATGTTGTTGCATTGCCTGCCGCATGAGAGTGAAGGGCGGTTTCACCACTACCGGTGAGGGCATCTAGATTTGCCGCTGTTACATTGGCGCCAGCGTTATCTAATTTATTCAGTTCTGCTGCCGATGCGGTGACGCCATCTAAAATATTAAGTTCAGTAGAAGTCAAAGTAGAAGCAACACCATCTAAAGTATTTAGTTCCGTAGCAGTTAAGGTAGATGCGACCGCAGTTCCAGCAATATCCCATGCTCCATCAATAGAAAGAGTAGCACCACTATCAATATTTAAGGTAAAACCTGTGGTTACAGAATCATTCGCATCCGAACGTAAAAATTGAAGGCTATCTAAATTATCTAACAGCCCTGAATTATCTGCAGTAGTCCCAGAAGTATGAATGTGAAGAGTGGAGGCATCGGACGCAGCTCCACCGGTGAGTGTATTTAAATTGGCAGCGGTTCCTGTATAAGAGGTTCCTCCCAGCTGAAACGTTCCAGAAAAATTATTAGTTCCACTAAACGTATTTGTTCCTGAAAGTGTCCAACCCCCAGAAATGGTCTCAGTAGCATCTTTTTTGGGAAACTTGGTGGTATCTACATTTGTACCTGCGCTATCTACAATATCCCCTGAATGGTGCTTATGGTCTCCAAACCCCCCTGCAAATGCAATGCTCGAAATACCTAAAACAAGAGCTACCCTTTTAAAAAGCATCAGTGTTTTTTTCATTATTCACCTCCAAATGTTTTATAAAATTTTAAAACCCGATAACTAATTTTTTCATTCTCTGTTGCATTGATAGTAATCGCATGGACCAATAACATTTCCCGTAATACAGCTTTATTATCTATTAAGCTTACGGCCAGCGTAGGATCTACACTTTGAACATAATTAAAAAAATCTGTCCAAAAAGCATTTTGAAATAGGGTTGATTTGTCATCCGTATAGGTGTGTGCATCTAAAAGCGTTGAAACTGTTTTAAGATCATAGTTATTGGCCTGAATAATAACGGGGCCGGCATAGCTTCTTCCAATGAGGGTGTGCCCAATAAGATAAGATTCAACTTGTCGTACATAAATGGTAAAATCATAGAGGCTATTATTATGATATATGTTTTTAAGTTCTAAAAATTCTTGTTCGTGATTTGTGGTATTTACCACAAATCGCCAAAAATAATACCCTGGAGGATACACTTGCGATTTTCCAAAGCTTGCTAAGATTGGTAGCCCTCGTGCCTGGATAGCACTTTGTAGCTCTTGATAGGCTTTCGCATGATTTTCTTCTGTATTAAGGGCTCCGTAATAAATAATAGCTTCTGACGCGAGCCCCTGAGCTGTCACAAGAGAGAAGATGACAAAAAATAAGATATTAATTTTTTTCATGTTATTAAAACCTGATTTCAAGTTGTGAAAGAAATTCATTGTTAGAAACATTTTTGGGAGTTCCTCCGGTATCTTCTAAATTAAAATGATATTCATTCCTCCACAGAGCATTTTTAACGAGTTCAATATTCATGGCCAAAGAATGTGTTTCACGATCCCACGTAAAAGAACTGGTTTGAATATTGTTTGCCAATCCAGAGGTTTTTACATCTAAAATATTGTAGCGATAGAGTAGCTCTACTTCATGTAAGTACTCTCGCTTAGAAGTCGTAAACGTCAATGTGGGCTCAACATAAAATCCCTGTCTTTTTATCTTACCATCTTGGGAATAAATATATTGTGTAAAAAATGAAAATGGCTTTCCTAAATCTAATCTCAATTGCTCTCCTAAAAACCAATTGTCTCTTTTATCCGAAGTATATCCTGTGATTACTTCTTTTAAGAAATTAACGTCGGTTACTGTTTGAGTTTGAGACATGTTTTTTCTAAGTCTGGACCAATATCCAAAAGTCATTAAATTCCACGCTATTTTTTCTCCCACATTCTTTAAGCCTAAGCCAATTCCGTATTCTTTATCTCCTTTAGTGAGTTCATCAATTTGGCGATTGTCGTGGAGCATAAAATAAACACTATTTTTTCCCACCCCTTGTTCTCTAATGGCAAGCCCATTGGTAATGGAAGCCCTCCAATAAAAAGAAGCGTAATCTCCTCCTAGAGTTACGCCCACATCTTCATCCCGCCAAAAGGCAGTCCCATTTAAAGGATAAATCTCTGTTTTTCTTTCTTGTGGATTCATAAAAAACCGATCATCTAACCCTACTTTTAAGAAAAGATTAGATGGAAACTGTAGAACCCCATAGCCTTCTTTAAGCAGGGTATTAGTACCATCTCCAAAGAATTCCAGCTCTCCTTCTAAATATAAGTTTTTTGAAAAAGTAATTTTAGGTTTCAGCATGAGTCGATCTACCTGTAAACGGGGGATAGAGTTATCGTCATTGGTTGTGCTAGAGGTGTTTGTTACAAGATCTGAATCTTTCTGAGAGTCTATGAATTCTGATTCAAACTCCCCATTGAGAGAAACTTGAGGGTGAATTTGAATGCCACCTTCTTCAGAAAAACTTAAGCTTACTACCAGCGTCATAAAAATAATTGTTAAAATAATTTTATTCATTTTTTTCCTTTATTGAGAACACATGAAATACCCAATTACACTTTCTGTAGGCTCAATGAGACTTGAAAAATGCTCTAGGGTATTATCATTTGTGGTTGATTTTAAGTTTTTCTTAGTTACTTCCACCATTAATCTATTGTCCTCTGTTATACGTACATATTCCCTATATTGAATCCGCTCCCCCACATTACCTTGAATATGAGAAGTGACAAGCGTATTTTGAGCTATGAGAGTGCCAAAATTTTGAGGGGGCTCAGATGAAAAGTCCAAAATAAGCCCTCCGGCTTCTTCAAACACGTACTTTTTTTCTCTCGTTTTTACAGGATAATTTTCCAAAATATCAAAATAGAAGCACACCCAGCTTTCCCCCAGTTTTAGAGTATTTAAAGTAGGCATTTTTGCCACTTTGAATTCTTCTCTAAAAAGAGAAAAAAGTAAATTTAAAACTTTTTGTTTTTGAGCGCTATGATTTAGCTCAAGTTTTGAAACATAAGCTCTAGCATAAAGATCTGCTTCAAACTCCGAAAAATCCCATACCAAATGCGAAGTTTCATGAAAGAGCTTAATTTTAATATCGTAGATGACATCTTGTACCCACAGAAGATCAGTCTCCGCAGGAACATGCGCATAGTAAGAAAAATAGGGTTTTAATGCTGAAATGTAACCTTCACCCGTTTTTTCCTCCACCCCATAATCAAACATTCTTTTTTCTGGGCGTTCTTGTTCATTAATCCCCTGAGATTCTCTTTCATATTCAAACCGGACATTTTGAATGACGAGGGCAAATTTTTCACGTGTCCAATCTTGTGGGAAAGGGGGGAAAATAACCTCTTGAACTTGTAAAATTTGTTGAGAAAGCTCTGAACTGGCAATTTCTAAGAGTTTTCGTGCATTGATAAACTCAAACCCGCCGTGTCTTTCTTTGTCAGCGAAAACAAAGCCGTTTATGCATAGAATAAAAAGAAGGGAGATAATTTTTTTCACCGGTTCTCCTGAAGCTGGGTTAAAGGATAAAAAGAGACACTCAGTTGATACACATCTGTTGGAGATGTATCTTTTCGTTTAAGACTACTGCAGAGTTTCCGTCTGAAATCTCTAATTATTTTTTTGGCTTTTGAAAGATCTTCTGCGTAAATGGGTAGGGTAACTGAAGACTGATCTCTTTTTTCATAAGGAACTTCTTCTAATGCACGGCTAGCCTTTTCTAACACTTGTTTTTGAAGTTTTCGAAATGCGGTTGTTGTAAAATCATTTTTAATGGTGGTATTAAAAGGGGATTGATCTAACCATTTTCCATTTTGATCTATTTTAAGAAGTTTTAAGCGTTCTAATTTTTTAATGGAACTTCGTACCTGCTGGGTAGGAATACCTAGCACCTTTGCAATCCATTTAGGTTCTGGTTTAAATTGCTTTACTTTTGTTAGCTCTAAAATGGCATCGTAATACCAATCTGAAATCGTATCAAACGTATCTATTTCTATAGGGCTAAATTTTAATTTTCCCATTATTTTTGGGTTGGTTCGGCCCTGGGGGATGTAAAATCGTTCTAGCTGTTTTGGGTGTAGTTCAAGCTCTTTGGCTAAATATAAAATTGTTTGTCCTGTGAGCGGACGTTTTCCTCTTAAAATATGGGAAAGAGTCGCATGGCTAATATGGAGTTGTTTTGCAAAGGCACGAAGAGAATATTTTGGATTATCTTGACATCTTCGAATAAATTCTTTTTGTAGATAGTCCCGAAAATTTTGTTTCTGTATGGTTTCAGATTGCATGTAATAAATCTCTACACCAAAGAATAAAATGGAGCAATAGGGCACTTAAAAAAGTGGAGCAATTTCAACTGCTCCATCAAACTTATGGCAAAAGTTCTCATCTAATTTTAATGTTTCAAAAGTTGCGTCCGTCGAAGGGCGTGGTAGAATTTAGATATTAGTACGTAAAGTTGAGTTTTGCCCACATGAATAAGATTTTTTTATATTTTTTATTGATCTTAAGTACTTTTTTCTTTGCCTGTGGAGGAGATGGAGGGGGAGGAGCTGGCGGAGGAAGTGGTACAGGAGAGGGTTCAGTTTCATCTTCTACATCTCTTCTAAGCGGGGCTTATTCCATTGATCCCAATGGAGAAGTAGGAGATGTCAATTATCCTTGCGATCCTTCTCAAGTCACTTGCGCAGATAAAAGCACAGATGATGAGGGGAATGTGGATGATATTGTATCTGGCATGGATCCTCAAGATTCCGATGATGGTACCGGAGTACCTCCACAAAATGGTGGAGGGGGTGGGGGAGGAGGGCCGCCCTTATTATTTCCTCTCAATTCTTTTTCTGTGTGCGCCATGACCATTGATGGAGTGATTAAAGTAGATCCAAGTACTCATGTAACTACTATTGAACAAGGAAAAAAATTAGAAAATTTATTTATTAATATCAAAGTGAATGATGTTACTCCAGAAGTCTTTGCTTACTGGAGAGAGTTGGGATGGTTAATAGATAGTCGAGAGCAAATTTATATTGTCCCCATTATTTTATCTGGGAAAATTCAATATACCAAAAATATTATTAATTCAGCTCAAGTAGAAGAAGACATTTTATTTCCTGCAGGATTTGCACCAGCTGTCGATGATCTCCCAGATGAAGCCAATACGTTTTTAGTGTTTATTATTAATGAAGGAAATCGATATGGCTATAGCCGCATTCCTCCTCAAATAGGAAGTTTTATTGAAAGTGGAACCTTGGCGATATGGTCGCAACAGCTATGGATTTCTCAAACCGCCAAAGACAATCATGAAGAATCCAGTGCCGGTTCAAATCCCGTTATTACTCAGTTAAAAGTTCAAATCCCTCTTAGAAATGAGGGGGGAAATGACGGGGGGTGGAAATATCAAACCGTGGAATTTAAAAATCAATCTATGGCGGTTAATCGTGTCGTCTGGGGAGCTGATCCCTCAACGTACACGCCTAAAGATGGATGTTACGATGGCTTTGGTTTTCAAGATGTGCTTAGTCTAAAACGTCCTAATTTTGGAACACAGGGGAAAAGTATGTGGACCGTTCCTCGGTGGGAGGTGGCGCCATGAAGCTATGCCTCACCCAAATAGGGTTGATTCTGATTCTGGTGACCATCTCAGATTTTAGCTTTGCTCAAATGACCACAACCACCAACAGAAATACTTTGGCAAATACCTTAGATCAATTGGGGGTATCTCAAGATCAGCGCCGGGAATTATTTGATGAATACAACAAAGGGCTGCCCACGTGTAAAAATTTTCCGGATTATCAAGATCCATTCGCCTTGGCAAAAGACCAACATCTTTTTAGAGAAGTTACTCCCACGCCTGAACCCCTGATTTCATCCTTATCTTTGGACCCTGGGCCTTCTAGAAAGATAACGGTAGAATGTAAAAATAAAAGCCTTCAATGGACAAGAGCTCCTTTAACCGCGCGAGTTTTTAAGAGCCATCTCTCTTGTACAGATCGATTGAGTAGTGGAGGAAATGGTCAATTTTATATTATTTTTAATGAATCAGCTCATCAAGCCTTACCAGGGCCAGATCAAAGTATTTTAGATATTTCTCCCATACAATTAAAAACATTCAACGGGACTAATAGCTTCACCTATACCAAAACCTCACCAGAGGGTTATTTAAATAATACAACCTATGGTTCTTATAACTCTGGTCCCAGCTATTCATCGCAAGGTTATGTAATGTTCGTGAATGAGGCTGTGAGAGAAATTACTTTAAAATCATTTTTAAAAGCCTATAATTCATCTTGGAGTGTTCAAGATAATCCTTTAGCGACTTTTTCACTCTCCGCAGCTCCTCTTGTCACTGAAAATGGTTCTTCTGCCTGTGGTGTTCCTTCTACATTTGATATTGTTCATGTGACGCATGAGGGTAGGGGACTTATCAGCGGGGGCGTCAGATTAAATGAACTCATTTATGATGACTGGACCAGCGGCCAAAGTTTTATAGATTTTATCAATAGATATAAAAGCAATGATTCTGAAACGGTCTCTTATGTCAGAAATAATGTTAAATTTGAAATTATTCCTTCTATTTACTATTCCAATATCTACATTGAAAAAGTAACTCTTTCAGGTGGAGGACAGTCGGCTGATATTTATCCAGGTCTATTCTGGGGAGGAAAGCTTATTAATTTTCCTACGATCGATTTTAAACCTGGGACTGACTATACTCTGACCATTCAAAATACATATGTGTACTTTTCAAGAATTGTAAATTTGCATACGGGTCATGTGGGTATTGGCGTTTCTGGCGCAGGAGTCACCTGTGAAGGCTGGACAAATCAACCTGGCTATTTTGGACCAACGACAAAAACCTGTCACAAGGTTTCTATCCCTCAACATGAAATTACGTTTAAAACAGCGCCCAAAGAAGATTTTTATTCTTTAAGTATTGGAGATCCCTAAATGTATAAGAAAAAAATAATTTATTTTTTGCTCTTCTTTACTCTTATGATGATTTCTGCATGTGGTGGTGGAGGGGGTGGGGAAAGCAGCGGGGGAGGAGGAAGTACATCAGAGGATAGTGGAAGTGTCGGAGTAATGCCTACGCCTTCCGGCGAAGAAAAAAATCCTCTTGAAAGTGCTACTTTAGATGTTGTTCAGGATTTAAGTTCTCTTTCTTTTGAAGAACTTAAATCCTATTTTCCATCCGGGCAAGAATCCATTTCATCCATTTCAAAAGAAGAAGTGAATGATTTTTTCAATCGCTATCTTCAGGCTAAAGGGAAATCCCTTACATGGGCGCAAAAACTTCATCTTAAAAAAAGAATTTTTGGGAATAATACTTGGGCCGATGAGAAATTGTCTCAAGCCCTTCAAGATAAATTATTGGATGTCGATTCTTTAGATGAGACAAAATTTGAAGATGGAGACTACATCAATTCTTTATTAGACTCTTGGACAGATGCAGAAAGGCAAGAACTTAAAAATATTAATCCTGATACAATCGTTCCAAAAAAAGGGATTTTAGATAAAAATGGAGACGGAGAAATTAACTTTAAAGATTTTGTTTTTACGTTTCAGTCTAAAGATTATTACTACTGGAATTATTTTCTGGATGCGTCTTCCGATACATTTAAAGCTAATTTTTCTCCTCCTTCTATTGGAATCCTAAAAAACTATGCAAAAAACTCGAAAAAACAGGTTATTATTTTAGATTTTAAAGAAAAGCTGGGGTTAAAAAAGATTGATCGCACAGAGGCCAAAACCATTCTAGATGCAAGCGCCTATAAAGTACTTCCTGATTCTGTTTCCTGGAATAATTTTAATGGCGATATTTTTAAATTTGTTGCCATCGATGCACAAACACAAGCCGATAAAGTTATTAAAAGTATTATTCTTATGGGTAAGAAAATTATTTTTTTAATGCCAGAGCAAAGCTTAACTCAGGATGCTCTCATTCTTTCTCCCTCACTATGGGTTTTTCTAAAAGCTTCTTCTCAACAGAGTTTCTTAAAACTTTTTGAAACCAATGCCTGGGCAGGGGAGATGGAAGATGCAGCAGGTTTCTTAATGACCCCAGGATCCGCAGCTTGGAATGTTTTAAGAGATCTTTTGGATAAAATTGGTTTTTCAGATGACGAAACCGGCGAGATTACTCCCAGTTCGGATTGGGATAGTGCCAATTTTATTCCACCTCGTTCTGCTGCGACGGCTGTAGATCTCATAGAAGAACAAGTAAAATTTAATGCCGAAATCAATGCTATTCAGGATAAGACGTATAAAATATTGCAATTATCTGAATGTGATGACTGTGATTTAAAAAAACTGATGGGCATGATGTCTGATCTTCATGAACGCATTCGAGATATAAGCAATTATTTCTATGCCCGTCTTATTCCTGAACTGAAACAAAATATAAAAGACTTAGAAGAAGATTTGGGAGAGGTCTATGATATCAAAGAAAAAGAAGACCGCGTGTATGATCAACAAATGAAAATAGCTTTTGGGGTTGAGTGTATTCGGTTTATTACGGGCGTTATTGGAAATACAGTTAAAGAAACTATAAAAAAAATTAATGACCAATGGGCCTATGCCGCTGCCACAGAAGGGGTTTTGGTAGCTGTTGATATTGCGCTTCAATCTCTCATTAATTCTTTGGAAACAACAGAATCACTATTAGTCAAAGCTGGCTTACAGAATTTTGTAAGGAAAATTAAAAAAATTAAAGAATTTACAAAAGGGTTTAAAGGCCTCATGAAAAGTGGGGTTATTTTAGATAGAGAAGGAAAAGAAATTTCTAAAAGAGAACTCTTTTCAAAAGGGGTAGATATACTCATGAGTTTTGGACTGTCTCTGGCTAAAGCTTATGCCAAGGGCAGTCATGAAGAACGAAGTACCCTGATCGATAATGGAGCTACTGCTCTGTCTACGGCTAGAGACGATCAGAGCCGTTTTCTGTATCAGAGCGAGTTATTTTATGATTTTTTACTAGAAAAAATGGAACATCTTGAAACCATTCAGCTCAGTATAGCTCGAGTAATATTGTATAATGAAAAAGATCGTCGCTCAGAGCAAGACCAATGCCGCGATATCTATGCAGAAACACTTCGTCGTTTAGAAAGTGAGCATCAAGAAGCACTTTTAAATCTTGAAAAATCTCTTCAAACATATGAAGAAGAAGTAAAAAATGCTGAAAAAGAATTTAAAAAATATGAAGAAGCCTGCGAAGAACAAAAATTTAAAATTAAACTTGCCAGTGATTCCATGAAAACTTCTTGCATGGAAGTTTTTGAAAAAGTCAGTTGCGATAAAGCCATTCAAAAACATGAAAATTCACTACGAGTATATTTGGAAGATTTAAAATGCATTCAAGAAGATGCCCCGCAGAGAGTAGAACTTAAAAGAGTGATGGATAATTTAACCGTACAAAAAGAGAGTGCTAAAGCTGAAAAACAAACATTAAAAAATGAACTGCTTCGCCAGATTTCTCAGGCTGAAACAACAAAAAATAGCTGTCTTAATGCTATTCCAGGGGGGTGTAAACAAAGTCTACCCGCATTAACAATGACTGCAGGGCAAGAACTTGCCAATCGCTCGACGAATATCAATGAATCTTTAACATCTCTGAAAGACAAATTAACTCAAGTAAAAAATAGCTGTACAGGAACTGCGCCGACAGCGCAAGGCACTACCACCATTTCTGCGTGTGAAAATTTAGCGAAGAAGAAAGTGTATCTTACTTTTGATCAACCCAGAAAATATTTAGGCTATGATGGAACTAAATCCAAGTGGGCGTATAATTGGGAAATTATAGCAGAGTCTTCTTGTTATGCCAACCGAGCCAATAGTTATGAAAGTGATAATGGGATGGAAGGAGGAACCAGCGTTAAAGTAGTTAGCACTGGCGCGAATGCATTTGAAATAGGAAAACGAGAACATGGAGGTAGAACAGATACGCTGGATAAAACGTATTATAGCTCATGTAACACTCCTGTCTCTGGGTGCGCACAGGGTAATACCTATATAGAAGTTTCCCCAGATAAAAAGTTTGTATCCAGTTATTATGATTGCACATTAAATCCACCCTCTATTGCCAGCAATAAGTTTCCTCCCTATATCGCTATTGGTATTGATGAGGAATATTCAGAAGAATATACGGTTACCGTGCACATTACTAAAAATGTAAAAATAGGTTCTAATCCCGACAGATTTGAATCTACCGAAGAAACTCGTATGATTAAATCCCAAGCCGGAGTCTGTTCAAAGGATGAGATTGCTCGCTTAAAAATTCAATATGCCAACGAAGGGCCTTAACTCTCATCTAATTTTAATGTTAGAAACGTTGCGCCTATCGGTAGGCGTGGTAAAATTGTAATATATAGTACGTTTATGAAGATACAGTCATTCGCATATATCTTAGTGATTATTTTGGGAATAGGAATGTGGGCGTGTGCCCCTTCAGAGGAAGATGCGGTAGCCCCCATCACGAACCAGGAGCATAGCCAAAATTTTGATCATTTTAAAATGGATTCTATTCAGTATAAGAACGATGCCACATCTTCCAACATTGTTTATTTTACGATTACTTTTAATCAAAATGTAAAAGCGGGTATCGTTGATGACATTGCAGCGTTAGATGTAATGGATGATGAAAAGGCATTTTTATCTTTACCTCAATATTTTTCCAATGGATATTCGTATAAGTGGACGTGGGTGAGTTCTGATCCTAAAGTCATTAAAGGAAAAATTATTCTCCCACCTCCTGTTGCCATTGGCAGTTCTTTACAAATTGAGCTCAATCAAGCTGGGTTAGAAAAAATTAAAGATGAGCAAAACCACCCCTTATATATCGATACCCAAGCCCTCACACAAACCCTAAATTCTTCTGGCACGAGGCCATAAAAAATATTTTAAAACTCACCTAGGGATCTTATTTTTTCTTTGACTTCTTTTAGAATTAATTTAGGAACGGCTTTTAATTGTTTCTGAAAACGCCTATTATCGATAGAACGGCTTTGATCAATCATAATCTCACATTCTTCCTCATTACCTGCAATTTTTTTTGGGAGAACAACTCTGAGAAGATTCTCTCCTACGCATTTTGTGGTGCAAGGTAAAATCCATGTCGAAGGATGGTTTTGAATGTTTAACATATCTGTTTGAATAACTAACACAGGGCGTGTTTTACCGGGCTCACTCCCATATCTAGGATTTAAATCTGCCAGATATAAATAACCGTGACGTATTTCCATATTCTCTTATTTTTTTTCTTCTTCTAGGCCTTCACCACTTAAATGATCTAAATTTTTAAGTTCAGAGATGGTTTGCTCTCGCGTTGTCCTTGAAGCTTGAGCATAGGCTTTTCTTAAGTGATCTCTATCGATACTTTCTTTCAAAAGATATAAACCCCGCCTAATAACTTCTACTTTGCTTTTTGCATGGAGCGGCTTTATCAATCCCTTAACAAGATTTAACTCATGAGGGGGGAGGGTAATGCTTGATTTTTTAGTATTATTTTTCATACCTTTATAATACCTTTATAAATATAACTTGTCAAGAAAAAATAATTACGATATAGCTCGTTCATTATGTCATCACCAACCAGACAAACAGAATTAAAAAGGCTTCGGAAGTATACGAAAAGAGGCAAAAAGCGTAAAAAGCGCATGAATAAATGCGGGACGACGCCCAAGCTTCTTCCGACGAAGTAGCTGGGCTAAACTCCCTCCTCCTCCTAGCCGATAAGAGATGTAGAATATGAAGTACGTCAGCGGTATTATTATTTTCCTCATCTTGGGATACACTTCGGGATGCGCCTATCTACCCATCCAAGATCAGCATACGCTTAAAAAAGGAGAAACGGTAGAAAGGGTGGCTCGCCGCTATGAGGTTGCCCCTAAAAAATTGGCTAAGCTCAATGGGTGGGCGGACATTGACCATTTATTTCCAGAAGATTCAACCCATGTAAAACTCACTGAACCTCGCTATAGTCACAGGGTTCTTAAAAAAGCGGCGTATACAATGCCTGCTACTCGCTTTATGTGGCCGGTTCATGGCAGAATTTCTTCCAAGTTTGGAAGACGGTGGGGGACCATGCATAACGGTATTGACATTTCATCTTCCTTTGGTACACCCATTAAATCAGCATCTTCTGGAACTGTGATTTATAGCGGTACAGAGCCAGGCTATGGAAAACTGGTTATTATCTATCACGGCCGAGGGTATTCAACGGTGTATGCACACGCTTCAAAATTAAAAATGAGAAAAGGGCAACAAGTAAAAAGAGGACAAACGATTGCTTGGGTAGGATCTACCGGAAGGTCCACAGGGCCTCATCTTCACTTTGAAATTAGAAAACATCAGGATGCTCAAAATCCCATTTATTATCTTCCATGAATTTTTTACCATGAACTTTTTAATAGCAGGCCCCTGTGCCATTGATACCGAAGAAAATTTAGAATTAACGGCCAGTGCCTTGGTCCAAAAAGGGTGGAAATATTTAAGAGGAGGTGCCTTTAAGCCCAGAACCTCTCCTAATAGTTTCCAAGGATTGGGGGAAGAGGGATTAAAAATACTTCATCGGGTTTCTCAAAAATACGGTCTCCAATCAGTAAGCGAAGTGTTGTCTTCGGAAGATATTCCTTTGGTTTCAGAGTATGTTGACATTCTTCAAATTGGATCTAGAAATGCTCAGAATGTTTCTCTTTTAAAAAGGGTAGGGAAGGTTCAAAAACCAATCCTTTTAAAACGAGGAATGATGATGCGAATGGAAGAATTTTTATTGGCGGCCGATTATATTGTGCAAGCCGGAAATCCAAATGTTATCCTTTGCGAACGTGGAATTCGAACGTTTGAAACTGCTACCCGAAATACGTTAGACCTTAGTGTCATCCCTTATATTAAAGAACATTCAACTCTTCCTATTATTGTCGATCCTTCCCATGCCACAGGCCATGCTTCGTATGTCGCTTCTATGGCCAAAGCCGCTTTAGCTGCAGGAGCGGATGGTCTTATGATCGAAATTCATCCCAAACCTTCTCAAGCGCTCTGCGATGGCCATCAAGCCCTCACTCTTCAAGAATTTCTTAAAATTACCGATTAATTAGAATAGAGAATGAGAAAATTCATTATTTTTGGGGCAGGCACTCTTTTTGTATTGTTCCCTACTCTTGCTTGGGCTGGAGTAGTCACATCTAGAGAGCCTATCGATACAAGGGGGACCCCAGAATCTATTGCACGGTGGATTAATGATTATACCCAAAAACATAGAAATGATTTTTGTTACAGGCGAAAATATCAAGAAGATGTTCAAGATATAGAAAACGAACGTTTGGCCCAACAAGAATTATGTCAGTACACTCCCACTTCTCAGGTCACAAACCTCATCCAAAATTTCCTTCCTATTAGTCATCATTTTGAAATTGATGATATCAAAGGGTATATTGAAGCTCATCTTGTTTCTAATAATGAGGATCCTGCCAATACAGGTTTTATAGCGACACTCAAAGGTCTTATACATCGATATAGCATTTCAGATACGGAAACACTAAGAGCGCTGTGTTTTCCTATTCATTTATTGCCCTATTTTCGATGCCCCGATGGAAAGACATGCCTTTTTTGCGAAAATACAGACTGTACGTTTACGTTTCAACAAACCATTGCTGGCTATCAAGCAAGTGGGGAGGATGGTTCACTCCCTGTGGACACACTTCGAATGCAAGTCACTGATGATAGTGCGCTTCATCTATTGGGGAATTTTTTAAAAGCGATGGATCCAAATATGAATTTTTTAATCCTAACTTGTGGTGCTGAGCTCATGACATCCCAACAAATGGAGAGCTATATTTTAGAACAAGGCTTTAATTCTAAAAATCATCATATTGTCTACGATAATATTGCTCCTTGTGGAGATCAGTGGGCGCAAGATAATTCTAAACCGGGACTGGTTAATGGGAAACCCGTCTCTTTAGCTTCACGACATTTTAGAGGAGATGAATGGGGATACATAGAGGACCGATATCGTCAAGATACACAAACCACTCTATCATTAGCCGAAAGAGGTCTCATTGCAGATGCCAAGCTTTCGCCTCTATATTTTGAAGGCGGTAATATGGTTATCGGTGGAGGAAAACTGTTGATTGGAGAAAATGAAATTACAAGAAATATGGCATTGGGATTAACCAGAGATCAAGTCATCAAAGCATTTTCGGTTGAATTTGGAGGACTCCCCGTTTCTGTTCTTCCTCAAAGTAGTTTTCATGTGGATTTAGACGTTGCTGTTCTAAATTCCCCAACACATGAGCGCCCCGTAGTCGTTGTGGCAGATCCGACCTTCCGAGCAAAACATTTTTTTAAACAGGTCAAAGAAAAAAAGAATTTTAAAAGTGAAGTGGAGGCAGCAGAATTTTTATTTAATACCATTCGCCCTGAAACACTAAGGAGCTTAGAAGAAGAAGCAAAGGATGATTTTGCAGGGCTGTGGTATCCTGAAGATCCTACGGTCATGTTTGATAAAACACTTGATTTTGATGCTGGAGCGCAGGCGCACGCTTATCTTTGGAAGCGTACAGGATACAAAGATACGATTAAAGCGCTTCCCAGTGGCATCGATATTGTTAATATTCCAGACCTCTATACCAATATTGTGGTTTCTCAGGGAGTTGTCTATATGCCCACCTATGAATATTATCCGGAACAAAATAAGCAAGCAGAGCAAATTTATCGTTCCTTAGGATTTGATGTCCAAGGCATTCCGGCCGATGAAGTGATGGCTATGCAGGGTGGACCACGATGCAATGTAGAAACCTATCGACGATCTTCCGGTGAAAGACCCAGAAATTAATATTGAATCAACGAAAAAATATCGTGGGTTTTAAGTTTCTCGCGGCCTTTTAAGAAGGTAAGTTCAATGAGGAATGCAAGGCTAATGACTTTTCCACCCAGTTGTTCCACTAAATGAACGGTAGCGTTGGCAGTACCACCGGTAGCCAAGACATCATCAATAATGAGAATGCGTTCATTGGGAGTAATAGAATCTTCATGCATTTCTAAATGGTCTACGCCATATTCCAAGCTATAGGATTTTTTAATGGTTTTATGAGGGAGCTTTCCCACTTTTCGAACCAAAATGAGCCCTGCGTTTAAGTTGTAAGCCAAGGCTGCTCCAAAAATAAATCCTCGAGATTCAACGCACACCACTTTATTAATTTTTTCATCCGAGTAGCGTTCTGTAAAAATATCAATCACTCGATGGAAAAGATGAGGGTCGTTTAAAACAGGAGTAATATCTTTAAAAATAATTCCTTTTTTAGGGAAATTGGGGATATCTCTAATTTTTGCTCGTATGGCATCCATCATTAGAATGCTGGCTATACGCCCGCATATTTGCAAAGTATAGGAAAGTCTATTATAGATAACAAGCACAAAATGAAACAAATTTACATAGATTACAATGCCACAACGCCTTTGAAATCCGAGGTCTACGAAGCCATGCTTCCTTATCTAAAGGAAAACTTTGGTAATCCTTCGAGCATTCATTGGGCAGGGCAGGCCGCTAAAAAAGCCTTGATGACTGCTCGCGAACAGGTAGCTCATCTTTTTCACATAGATCCTCAATCACTTATTTTTACGAGTGGTGGTACCGAAGCCAATAACTTGGCCCTAAAGGGAGTTTTTGAAGCCTTTAGGTCCAAAGGCAATCATATTATTACAACAAAAGTTGAACATAAATCTATTTTGGATACCTGTGAGTATCTTCAAAAACAGGGGGCCAAAATTACGTATCTTTCTGTGAATGAAAAAGGACAAATCTCCTTAGAAGAATTAAAAAATTCTATCTGCCCTCAAACCATTCTCATTAGTATTCAAGCAGCTAATAATGAAACTGGCGTTGTAATGCCTTTAAAAGAGATTAGCAAAATTGCCAAAGAACATCGAATTTTATTTCACTCAGATGCGGTGCAATGGGCAGGGAAAAAAGAATTATTTTTAGATGAGATTCCTATCGATTTGGTTTCTATTTCTAGTCATAAACTCTATGGCCCTAAGGGAGCCGGAGCTCTAATTTTAAGAAAAGGATTAAAACTGGAGGCGCTTATACACGGGGGAAATCAAGAGCGTAAGCGGCGAGGGGGAACAGAAAATGTTTCTTCCATTGTTGGGTTTGGTGCTGCCTCAGAACTTCTTTCTCACTCTATAGATAATGAACGTCTTTTAGGGCTAAGAGATCGCTTGGAAGAGGGGATTCAAACTCATATTCCAGGGGTGGTAATAAATGGAAAAGAAGCAGAGCGAGTTTCCAATACCTTAAATGTGAGTTTTTCGGGAGTAGAAGGAGAGGGGATTCTTCTTAATTTAGACTTAAAAGGGATTGCCGCTTCTTCAGGATCAGCCTGTTCTTCTGGGTCTTTAGATCCCTCTCATGTACTGTTGGCCATGGGGAGAAGTGAAGAACTGGCTTTGAGTTCTGTTCGATTTAGTTTGGGGTATCAAAATACCAAAGAAGACATAGATACTATTATCCAAGAACTTCCAGGGATTATTTCCTCCCTCCGGGAGATGAATAAATCATGTTCATGAAAAAAAAACGTGTGGTCATTGCCATGTCCGGAGGAGTGGACTCTTCTACGGCTGCTGCCCTTCTTAAAGAAGAAGGCCATGAAGTCATTGGCATTTCTATGCAGCTTTATAATCATGCTGAACTTGAAGCCGAACTCAAAGAAAACCGATTCGACAGCTGTTGCTCTTTAAAAGATGTCGATGAAGCCCGTCGGGTAGCGCAAATTTTAGATATTCCCTATTATGTTTTAAATTTTGAGAAAATATTTAAAGAAAAAGTGGTCGACTATTTTATTGATGAGTATTTGCACGCCCGAACTCCAAACCCCTGCGTTCGATGTAATACAGACGTAAAATTTAAACATTTACTTTTAAAAGCCAAAGAACTCAAAGCCGATTATTTAGCCACAGGCCACTATGTAAGGAATGTGTTTAATGAAAAAGAAAAGTGTTATGAGCTAAAGAAAGCCAAAGACTTAAAAAAAGATCAAAGTTATTTTTTATTTGGCACAGATCCCAAAGAACTTCCTTATTTACTTTTTCCGTTGGGGGATCTTGAAAAAACCGAAGTCCGAACATTGGCGGAGCGCCATCATCTTCCCACCGCTCAAAAACCTGAAAGCATGGAAATTTGTTTTATTCCCAACAACAATTACTCCAATTTTATTGAATCTAAAATCCAAAATAAAAAAGCGTTTCAAGGCCAAATCATCACCAAAGAGGGAAAAATACTGGGAAAACATGATGGATCTTTTCAATTTACCGTTGGCCAAAGAAAAGGGTTGGGGGTTTTTGATTCTAATCCACTGTATGTTTTAGAAGTAGACCATACTTCCAAAAAAGTAACGGTAGGCTCAGATCAAGATCTTAAAAGTATTGGGTTAGTGGCAAAAAATATAAATTGGATTAAGTATCCTAAAAGCCCTTGTGTATCTGTAAAAATTCGTCACAGCACCAAAAATATTCCTTGCACGATTGAAAATCTGAAAACCCATGTAAAGGTTTTATTTCAAGAACCCGAGCGGGCGGTGACTCCCGGGCAAGCGGCTGTGTTTTATGAAGGAGATACACTTCTTGGAGGAGGTTGGATTGAACAACGCCTCTCTTAAAACAGTAGCGCTGGCCACGTTTGGGTGTAAAGTCAATCAGTATGATTCCCATCTTTTAGAAGAATGTTTAAAAGAAGCTCATTTTAAAATTGTTCCTCAAGAAGATGTGGCCGATATCTATATTGTCAATACCTGTACGGTTACTCGCAAGGCAGATATAGAAGCTCAACACATGCTTCGTCGGTTTAAGCGAAAAAATCCCCATGCAACATTTGTGGTAACGGGCTGTTATGCTCAAACCGGATCTCAAGAATTAGCCAAAGATCCTCATATCCACTACGTTATTGGCAATACATTAAAAACAAAAATCATTGATTTACTTAAAAAAGATGAAAAACCTTCTTCTCCTCAAATTCATCTTGAAAATGCATTTAAAGAAAATACGTTATCCGCAACTCCCATTCATGCCTACAAAAAAACACGAATATTTTTAAAAATTCAAGATGGGTGTGATGATTTTTGTACGTTTTGTATTATTCCCTATGCCCGAGGGAAAAGTAGAAGCACGCCTCCAGAACGTATTATTTCTCAAATCGAGTTTTTGGTTAAAGAGGGAGTAAAAGAAGTAGTGCTTACTGGAGTTTCTTTGGGCTCTTATGGATGGGATTTATCTTCAAAAACAACACTCTCAGATTTGGTCCAAAAAATTGAAAAAGAAACCTCCTTATTAAGACTTCGGATCAGTTCTTTGGAACCTGAAGATGTCAATGATACTTTACTAGAAGTTTTAAAAAATTCAGAAAAATTCTGTCCTCATTTTCATCTTCCTCTTCAAGCAGGGGACGATCGGGTGCTATCTCACATGAAAAGAAATTATACCGTTTCCCAGTATGAAAAACGGGTAAACTTTATTTTAAAACACTTTAAAGATGTCTTCATTGGAATAGACATGATCTGTGGTTTTCCAGGCGAAGAAGAAGTTCATTTTCAAAATACCTATGCATTTCTCACAAAACTTCCCTGGAGCAGGCTTCACGTGTTTCCCTATTCACCTAGAAAAGGAACGCCGGCGGCTAAATTCCAAGGACAATTATTGCGTAGTGAAATTTTAAAACGATCACGAGTGTTTCAGGAGTTAAGTAGTAAGCGATACAATGCATATCTCAGTTCTTTTATTGGGAAAGAGATGCTTGCATTGGTAGAAAAAAATGAGAGTAAAAAGAGGGGATTTTATAAAGCCTTAAGTAGAAATTATTTACCTATTTATTTTAGGTCCAATAATACAAAGCTCTTAAATCAGGAAATACGCTTAACGCCTTCAAGATCTGTCATCCTGAGCGAAGCGAAGGATCTCAGAGATTCTTCGCTTGCCTTGCTTGCTCAGAATGACATTATTTGACCCCCTGCCTTCTCTAGTGTATACATACCTCTTCTTATGGACAAAAAGAAATCCTCTATTAATATAATAGAATCTACTTTAGAATATCATTTTAAAGATGTGAAATTACTAGAAGAATCTCTTATTCACAAATCCTATGCCTATGAGAATTTAAAGCATGAGCTAAAGCACAATGAGCGGTTAGAATTCTTGGGCGACGCCGTTTTGGATCTGGTTATTTCAGATCTTTTAATGGAGCTTTCTCCTCACGCTTCCGAAGGAGAACTTTCTCGTTTTCGAGCCTCTATTGTCAATGAAGACGAGCTGGCTATACTGGCCACAAAACTCAATATTGGAAAACTCATGTATTTGGGTAAAGGTGAGGAGCAAACAGAAGGGCGGAAAAAAGCGTCCCTTCTCGCCAATACCTATGAAGCGCTCCTGGGGGCTATTTATATGGATGGCGGATATGAGGCTGTCCATCGTGTGATTAAAATACATTTTACGCCTCTTTTAAAACGCGCCTCGCAGGGAAAAACCATCTGGGATTATAAAACCAAACTTCAAGAAGAAACACAAAAATTATGTAAAAAAATCCCCCTGTATCGTATTACTAAAGAAAAAGGACCTGACCATGACAAAACATTTCAGGTGGAAGTTCAGATTCCAGACTTAAAAGAAGTACGTGCGTTTGGGAGTGGAAAAAGCAAAAAAGAAGCGGAACAAGAAGCTGCCAAAAGTGCCTTAAAACTCTTAAAACTTATCAAGGAATTTTAGCTATGGAAGACTTTACCATTGCCATTGTGGGCAGACCCAACGTCGGAAAATCTACTCTTTTTAATAAGCTTATTAAAAAACAAAAGTCCATTGTGGCCAAGCACCCTGGAACAACGCGCGATTTTCAAATAGAAAAAATTGATTCTCGCGCTCATTCATTTAACGTGATGGATACGGCTGGGTTTGAAATGAAAAAAAACGACCCCATCTATATAGCCGATGCCTATCTTTTTATGTGCGATGGGCAAACGCCTATTACTGAGCTCGACCATGAGCTTTTATCTAACATCCGAAAACTCAATAAACCGTGCCTCTATGCCGTTAATAAAATAGACACAGCTTATTTTAAAGAACACGAAGCAGAATTTCACAAATTTTTAGGATCTACCTATATTCAACTGGCTGCAGAAAAAAATATAGGGCTTACAAAACTAATCAACTCTTTTGAAGAAAAACTCTCATTGCCCGAAGTTGAACCCACCGTACCTCTTGCATATCGAATGAAGGTCGCCATCATGGGACGTCCCAATGTGGGCAAATCAACCCTCATGAATCAACTACTTTCCAAAGAGCGGGTCATTGTAAGCTCCATCCCAGGAACAACCATAGACAGTATTGACTCTGCCGTTGAAGTAAACCAGCAAAAATATCTTTTTATTGATACCGCTGGGCTTCGGAAAAAAAGAAATGTTATTGAAAAAGTTGAAAAAATGGCTACCTATTCTGCCATAAACGCCTTAGAACGGGCCGATATTTTACTTTTAGTGATCGATGCGTGCGAGGGCCCTAGGGAACAAGATGTGCAGCTTGCAAAATTAGCGTGGAAGAGGGGAGTGGCCGTTATTCTTCTGATTAATAAGTGGGATTTGCTGTCTCCAGAAAAAAGAACCAACACCTATTGGCAAAAAGTTATTTGGTATAAGTTTCGTCATTTTAATCGAATTCCTTTTTTATTTATTTCGGCTACTGAAAAACGAAATATTACCAAAATTTTTGAAGCCATTTCACAAACGAAAGCGTTTTATGAACAGGTGGTTGAGCCTAAAAAATTAAACGACACCTTCTTGAATTGGGTACATAAAACCACTCACCCCATGATTAAAAAAGAACTGGGCAAACGATCCAAAGTAAATCTGTATAGTATGAAACAAACCAAAAATGCTCCTCCTCATTTTGAAGTTAAAACAAATTATCCAGACCAAATTACAGATCCATACGACCGTTTTTTAAAAACAAAAATTCGAGAAGAGTTTGGATTTTGGGGCATCCCCATAAATATAACCTACAAAACGTCTCGATAAAACCTCAGATTTTTAAGCGAGACAAGGAAGATGAGAAAAATAATCTCGAGGCGTATTTCATATACGTTGAGAATTATTTTTTGAAATCTGACGTAGTCGTAGCTAAAAAGATGTGGTTTTATTAGAAACTGTATGTCAGCGTTGCCACTATGTTGATACAATCTCCGTTGAGAGGTGTTCCTCGCTCTGTTTTTCGGTTCTCATCGGGGAAATTAATCCACTGATAAGATCCTTGAATACCTAAAAAGACCTGTCTTTGTTTAATGGGAATTTCAAATCCTAGTCCTCCTTCAGCTCCAAAAGCATTGCTTTGATTTTTAACAGCAATATCATCTCTGGCCTGAGTTCGGATAAATTCGCCTCCCCCTAAAAACATATAGGGGTTAGCAAACGTCAACGCTCTAGAATAACTTTCAGAGACAAAATAATACTTCCCACGAAGTAAAAAATCTAAAAGACTGACGGTGCCTCTTTTCCCATCGATTAAGAATTGATGAAAACTATCATCAATAGAAATTTCAAATGCAAAGCGTTTGGTGAAAAAATAAGTAAAAAACCCTCCAAAACTAGGACCCACGCCAATCAGCGTCCCTAATCCGCCGGTAAAAGCTCTGGCTCCTGCGTGAAGGCCAATATCAATAAATCTAGATTCATAAAAAAATATTTCATCTTCTTGTTGTTGTTTGGTTTCATACCCATAACCCGCAGAATCCTCAAAAATATCTTGTGCATATAGAGGCATTGCTAAAAGACAAAAAAGGATTAAAAACACAAACGATTTCACCATGAAATTACTATAACAAACTAACATTCAATTGACAAACTTTTAAGTTCTCTATACAACTTTTCATACACTATGTCTTCAGAACTCAGTCGAAAAGAATTAAAACGGCCCGATGTTATTCTGGTTAATTTAAGAGAAGGGTACCACTGGGTTGAAAATAATCTAAAAACGCTCGTTTGGATTGCAGCAGTTATTTTTGGAGCCATGGTCATTTGGACCGTAACAAACCTTTATCAAGATAAAAAAGAGGGGAAGGCTCTTTCTGCCTTTTATGGGGCGGAGAAAAATGTTGAAAAAAAGAGGGGAGAAATTTTAAAAGGCACGAAAGACAAAAAGAAAAATACTTCTGATGTATTAGCAGCACTACCTCAAGAACTATTTGAACTAAAAGCGGTTACCCAGAAATTTCCAAAGTCTCAAGCTGCATTTTTAGCCTATTTAAAATTAGGAGAACTTTACTCTCAAGAAAAAAAATATACCGATGCCCTGTCTTTTTATGAAAAAGCACTCCCATTAGCCCACAATAAATTTTATAAGATTTTAGTAACCTATAACTTAGGATATTTATACGAACTTTCTCAAGATTATCCTAAGGCCATTGAGTGGTATCGAAAAATTACAGAATATAAAAAACAAAGAATTTTATTATGGACAGTAGGGTATCGACCCAACGCATTCTGGATAGCTTCTGCTTATTTTGGTTTGGGGCGCTCCTATGAAAAATTAAAAAAGGTAGCAGAAGCCAAAGAAATGTATCTCCATGTGGCAGATGAATTTCCCAATACCACATTTGCCGACAAAGGGCATGCCTTTGCACAACTTTTAAATTAAGTAAGATGAAAAATTACGGTTTTATTATTCTATCTGTATTATGTTTAGGAATAGGGTGTAGTGGTACTTTCCCTCGTCTTGAACAAGGTACCTCTGGAAATCGACCAAAACAAAATCTCATTGCCCCTCTTATTCCGCGTTCATCCATTGTAGGGGAGTTTAATTCTTCGATTGAATTAGCTTCCCCGGTGATTGTAGGCAATATCGTCTATCAAGGAAGTATTCACGATGCTTTTTTGGCGGTATACAAAAATACAGGAAGGGTGGTTTGGAAAGTCGATATCCCCGGAGGAGTAGAAGCAGGGGCCAGTTATTTTGATCAAAAGATCTATTTTGGAGCCAATGACGGAAATTTCTATTGTCTGGATGCAGCCACAGGTAAAGTGATTTGGAAATACCAGACCAAAGTTGAAACTTTTTCAACGCCTGTTATTCGAGGAGGGATTGTTTATTTTTCGACGGTCAATAACGGTCTTTATGCGTTAAAATCGAACACCGGTGAATATGTATGGTATTTTAATAAAGGCTATATTCAAAAAATTTCTGTTCGAGGAAGTTCTTCGCCAGTATATCATGATGGAAAGATTTATATTGGATTTTCTGACGGATATTTCTATGTTTTTAATGCCTTTGATGGGAAAACCATTTGGTTTAAAAAATTATCAGAAGATGATCAAATCAATGACAAATTTATTGATGTCGATGTCACGCCCATTATTGGAGAAAAAGAAGTATTTGTGGGAAGTTTTGATGGGTCCTTATATGCACTGGATCTGGCCACGGGAAGCGTTCGTTGGAAGTTTCAGCAAAGAGAAATTAATGGCATTACTGCCAATGATCATTTTATTTATGCCACCACCAGCACTAGAACTGTTTTTTGCTTAAAACGAACCACAGGACAAAAAGTCTGGGAACAAATGTTTCCCAAAAGCATTCCTACCAATCCTATCCTGGTTGAAGATCAGTTGATTGTTGCTACCTCTGAAGACTATGTTTATAGCTTATCTACAGAAAATGGATCTGAGATTTGGCAGTATAATTTAGATAGCGGTGTCAATAGCCAGCCTGTGCTTGAAGGAGAAAAACTTTATATTTTTACAAACCTGTCGACCTTGCATATCATCGATCCATTTTACCTAATCCCTAGGACATTATAAGAAGGCTAGGGGTCTTTCCTATATAAAACGTCTGATAATGAATATTATGTAAAGTATTATATATTATTATCTTCTTGCCCCATGACTTGCAGCTCTACTTACAGCATGTAGAAAATCACGTTCGGCTGCATCAGCGGCACGAGCTGCTTCTGCAGCTTGATCTACATTAGCATACGGTCGATTACCACGACGACGGACTTGTCCCTCAGATTCAGATCTTGGGCGTAAGGAATTATAAAGATCTACTACTTCTTGCCATGGATGCTGGCAGATTTGTCTTCTAACATTGTTACATTTTGCGCTTCCTCTATAAGTATATCCAGGCGTGCAGTTAAATATTCCTTCTCCACATTCAGTCTCTGCTTCTCCAACACTTTTATTTGGAAATTCTGAATGAATGGCTGAAAGCATCCAGTCAACCCCTAAGCTTGTTGCTGTACTTCTGGCCAGATTTTCAACATTTTGAATATTGGAGCCTTCTTGCGATACCGATAGGCACGTTTCTTCAGGAACGCTGGTCAGTTGCCCAGGACTGAGCGGCTCTGGAGAAGGCTGCGCTTGTCTTTGTGTTCGTTTTAAATTACGAACCATATCTAATGGCCCTTCCCTAAGCCCTTCTATTGAATCACATCCTTGTTTTGATGAAACAAAGTTATCAAGATCTTCACGAGGTGGATCTAAAAAAATGCCTTCGTCAATGGCTAACAAAAACTCAGTATCTTGCATTAAGAGCTTTTTAAAAAGCGGAGATTGAAACGGTGGCATTTTTAAAATAGGAGGATCCATAGGTGTCGCTCCTCGGTGATCAATGCAAAAATTAAATCCAGGAGTACCTTGAATTTTTAGAATAATACCATAAAATAATTTTAAATCTTGCATGTCATTAGGGGTTAAGACTTCCTTTGTTGCCATTGGTTCTATATAGTTTTGATAAAATTGATTTATATGTGTATAAAAATATTTTAAATTCGTTGCATTATTAGGGAGATTTTTATAATAATAATCTCGATTCCCTGAGAAAGTGTTTTCTGGGAATTCTTCTCGAAAAGCACTTAAAGATTCAAACTGTCTAATAAACGGATCATCTGAAGAAAATAGATTTTTGGAAAATCGAATTAAATCTTTATATTTTAGTAAAGCTTGCTGTTGGCTTTGATTGTAAAATAAGGTTCCGTATCGATTGTTTTGTCGATATGTTTGAATTTCTTGATTCAATGTTTCAAGTTGTGAAATAAAATAGGTCTTTTCCGCTTCAGTCAAAAATGCATGTGCCTCTACACCCATGAGGAGAAAAAAACATATAGAAATTAAAAGCAGCAATTGAATTTTTTTCATCGACTGCCTCCATGAACCTGTCTAGGCCAGGTTGTCCAATGAGTTCCTTTCAGCTGCTGCCATGAACTATGATCTCCAAAATTTATGTTACCTCCTCCGTCACCACCAGAGCCCGTAGAGGGACGTAATACATTATATACTTGAATCACCTCTTCGTCTGGATGTTCGCAGATTTTCCGATGAATCTCTCGACATTTGGCAGCGATATCTCCCCATGCGTTCCCTCGATATACATACGTTTCGTTTTTGTCACACCAAAAAACACTTTCTCCACAAGCAATTTCAGCTTTTCCAACATCCGCATCATTGCCAAATTGAGATCGAATAGCATTCAACATCCATCCTACGACGATGCCATCAATCGTATTGCTAGCAAGATTTTCCACATTCCTCGTATTAGAACCTGTCTGTGATACGGGCAGAGGCAGACAGGTTTCAGGAACGCTGGTCAGCTGTCCGGGTCGAAGTGGCTGTGGAGAACCCTGCTCTTGTTTTTTCTTAGGTAAGCATGCACTAAAGCGCTTTGGAACTTCGAAATTAGGTTCAACTTCCCAAATACTTGAAATAACCGCTGGTAAAATGGGCCCACCAAAAAGCTCATCGCGACCACAAAAATAGGCATCAAAGTCAAATTTAAGATCCCCTTCAATTTCCTGCGAAGATTTTTTACTCCCTTGCCGGCGATAATCTTTTTCCTGCTCAAAAGCATAATTCATCACAATTAAAAAATCCTTCATATCATTTGCTTTAGCCCTCATTTTTTCTGGTTCATTAGGATTTGGATCTCCATGGATTTTTCGAATGGCATGAAACATTTGTTTTGAATATTGAATGGGGTCAGGATGTCCATTCAGTGTATAGGCAATCACATCTCTTCCTTCCCATCCTCTTTGAGGAAAATCTTTTACATAATCTGAAAAATCAATCTCTATATGCTCCCCTTGGTCATTCGTATACGTGCCCTTTCCCGCAACCCCTTTTAAATTAGGATTGCTGGTCCCCTGAGGAGTATCTACAAACCCCAAAATAAAATGTCCTAAAAAATCTCTGGAAAACTCAAGCCTATTTTTTGTGCTCAGCTTATTATACTTTTCCTGGCGCTGTCTCTTGAGTACTTCTTCATCGCTCGGGGGTTGATAAGAACCCCTTCTTTGGCTTTGGGCACAGATGCTGGGGGTGATGAATAAGATACATCCTAAAACCAACATCTTGGTATATAGACATATTTTTTTCACGCTCTTCTTATCGGCAGTTCTATTAAAAACTTTAATGTTATTCATGGGTTAAACTGATAATTTCATGCTCTATCTACTAAAAGTTCGACACTATTAATACCTATAGCTATTATACCACGCCACATAACAATTGGATATTACTTGGGAAATTGAGACTTTACATAGGCATAAAAATTGCTTATACACACCACTAACGAATGATGAGGGGGATCTTTTTTTTATTTGTTTTTTTAACGTCTGCATTATGTGCAGAGGCTTCGCCTCAGCCTGTAGTTGTGGCTATTTTTGATTCTGGAATCGATGCCACACATCCCCTTCTTAAAAAACACCTTTGGAAAAATCCTGGAAACGATATTCGAGATCTTTCACCTCAAGGACATGGAACCCATGTTTCTGGACTTGTTATTGGATTTCACAAAACCATCATCCCTGAAATAAAAATCATGCCCTTAGTTATTAATCCTGCAAACCCGGGCAAGAGCCTTTTAAAATCTTTAGAATACGCCGAAACTCATGGTGCCCTTCTTTTTAGTATTAGCTTTTCTCAGCCACTAGATCGGCTTATGACAGCGGAAGAAATTAAACGCATCCCACCCTCTGAATATCCAGAATTTCTAGAAATCATTAATCAATTTTATGAGAAAAACGCCACAATGGTTCGAAATCAAGATGACTTTGTTTATTTCTATGACCAATACCAGCATGATTTTTTAAATATTTGGCATCAGGCGATGGAAAAAATTCAACTTCTTCAAAATAAAATGCTTATTATTGCGAGCGCAGGAAATAATGGGCTAGATCTAAACCGTAAACGAGTGGAACCGGCAACTCTGCCCTTTTCCAATATTATTTCCGTCATGAATTTAGATCCTGAATATAAGCCATTCTCACACCCTCAAGGGTGGAGTGCTAATTATGGTTCTCAAAGAATTTTACTGGGCGCTATCGGTACCAACGTTTTAAGTACCGCTCCGGGTGGTCAGTTTAAACGGCTAACAGGAGCATCCCAAGCCGTTCCCAAAATTACGCATGAATGCGCAAAAATTGCCCTGAAACTTCAGAAACAACATATCACTCCCACTCCCCAACGTATTAAAGAAGAACTTTTAGGCTCTCTTCCTTCATCAGAACTTCTCAAACAATACACCATTACCGGAAAATATCTCCCAGAATAATACGCGTCATCACGAGCGAAGTAAAAAATCCTTTGGACTTTAGGGCTGAATAAATCCTGACCCCAAGATTACTTCTGAGTTTTCTAGGATATAAATAAGATCATTTGAAATCCTGATTACCCCTGCACCGGAAAAAGGATGATCGTTTTTCCCCAGTCCCTTTAAAACAGTATTAGATTGAGAAACCACCTCTTTGTTTTCATTAATAGTCCACGAATTTGAATTTCTTTGAAGTGTTAATTTTCGAATTTTCATGCCATGTTTAGAAGTATTGTCACCCATCCAAAGATTCTGATGGGAATCAAAGGCAATCCCTGCAGGTATAAATTCATAATTTTGACTTTCTAAAAGAGTATTGAGGCTAACAGCTTGAGAATTGGAAGGATCCAAGCTTTGCCCTTGAGCAATAATGGTTGCCATATCTGCATTATTAATATTGTTAAGAACCTGAAGTCTGGAAGGATCGCTATCGCCACCATTGCCTGAGCTTATAAATAGATGCCCATCTGGATGCATAGCCAAAGAATGGACACTACCTGTCTCGATTTCTCCAAAACGTACCAAGGCTTCATTATGATTTCTCCAGCCTTGGCGACAATAGGAAAAGTGCCGAACGGCATACGTTCCAGCAGCAATAACACCTAAGAAAGAGTGATCTGCTGAATCCTCACTGAACTGACTAATCCATCCCCATTTCAGTGAACTTACTGCCCAAAGCTTATTCCCAGAGGGGTTAACCCATAGCGATCCTGGATTAAGAAGTTCATTTTCTCTATAAGGAACATCAGTATATACAAAACACTCTTGATCTTTATAGGCGCACTGTACGTTTGGAATGGTAACGGTCTGATACCCATCACAGGCGCGTGGTGGGTAGCTCCAACTGATATCACTGTAATAAGGATTTCTTAAAACCTGAGCAATAATTTTTGTATCTTCTATAGCTGTTTTGGAGGAATCCAAAATTAATTTAAGAATACCATCATCCCTTTTAGTAGCAGAAAAAATGATATCGGTGGAGACATAAAGGTCCCCCTTCTCATCTACACTGATACCTCCAACTCCATTTGAGCCAATAAAAGCAAGTTTAGGATAATCATGTTGAATACCATCTTTTGATTTCCATCCTTTGTCATCGATAAGAGTTCTAACAGTGAGTTGACACCATTTCCCTTTATTTCCATTCATCGTAAATGAAAAATCAATTTGTAAAATTTTATCGAACCCAGCTAAAAGATACAGTTTATTTCTAGTTTCATCGATAGCCATATCATCCACCACCGTATTCAGTATTGCATGTCCTATAATCGTAGCTAAGCCAGGATGTGCCAAATCTGTCTCAACGCAATTTTCCACATTAACAACAAACTGACCTCTGGCGTCGGCATTATGTTCATCCATGACAATGACCTGAAAGGGCCCAAATTGTTTCGCTACATTAAAAGTAATTTTATGTACAACTGCAAGTGCTGCATCTGATTTCCCAAGAGAATATCCCCTATCTCTCATCTCATCCCATGTGCCCGTGGCTATTCCTTCTAAACCTAATGACCAGAGTGAATCTCCATTGGCTAATTTAATTTGATAAAATAACTGATCATGATCTTCGTCACTTACTGTAAAAGAAATGGTTGCTTCCGTTCCAACATTGATTGTCATTTGAGGTGATAAATTTTCAATCACAGGAGGATGATTTTGAGGGGAAACGATAGGGGTTATGGTTACTCTTTTTTGATCAGAAACTTTTTTGGGTTCACGGCTACTATCCGTCACTTCTACTATTAAAATATATTCACCCGAAACACTCCCACTAACCTCTGTACTAGCTTGATCCGTTGAATTAAACGAAATGTTAGAATTATTATTTCCCTCTTTCCACTCAATGGTTAAGGGAGCAGTCATGTTTAAAATAGAAGCTATAAATTGAGTGGGCGTATTGGGAGAAAATTCACCTGGACCATTGATAGTCACTTGTGGGGCAGGAGGTGTTCCTGGAATGGTTCCGCCAATGGTGCTTGATTGCGAAGAAGTTCCGCCTCCACCCCCTCCTCCGCCATCTCCGCATCCTAGGAACATTTCCAGAACCGTGGCAAAAAGCATAAAAAATAAGAAATTTGTCTTTTTCATTAGAATTTAATTAACTTTAGGGACCTTATTTTCCTATTTACGTTCCGAATAAATTTATATACACATTATACCATGATGATGCCGACATACAAACTTACTAAAACCATAATTCTTCTAGTTATTATTTTTCTTGATGCCCCCTACACCTTCGCTCAACAGCAGACATACTCAGGGCATGGAGCAAAGAGTGTTTCTCCAGAAACGCTTGCCAAATTTTCACCGCCTCCACTGGATCCACAATTTTCTAGATACATTCAATCTATGCTCGATATTCGATCTCCAGGGCTAGGACGAGTTTCTCACAAAGGGAAAAGACTTTATTTTTCTTGGTCCATTACGGGTATTCCTCAAATTTGGAGATTGGATGGACCCAAACGTTTTCCCATTCAAATGACCGGCGGTGAAGATGCCACCAGTATAGAAGCTGTGATTGCAGATGGAAAATATTTGGTTTTATCTCGAGATCGAAAAGGAGAAGAAAATCCAGGACTTTATTTACAAGATGCCAATGGAGGGCCTCTCATCCCCATTCAACATAAAGAAAATGTGCAAACGTTTTATCAGTTCACATCCAAAGATCAGAAATTCATTTATTTTACGGCCAATGATATTAAACCTGATTCCAGGGCTATTTATCGTTACAACTTAGAAAATAAAACAAAAGAACTCGTTTTTTCTCAAGATGGCATTTGGTACATCTCAGACCATAAAAAAGATAATACCCTTTTATTGGTTAAAGCCACGGGAGCATTATCTCGTGAATATGATGAATGGAATCCAAAAACAAAAATTTTGACTCCTCTTTTTGGCCAAGGAGAAAAGGAAGAATATTCAGCCGAATATGGAGCTCGCCCTGGAGAACTCATTGTTCTTACTCCTAAGTTTGGAGAATTTAGAAGACTATATCAATGGAGAAATTCAAAATTTACTCCTGTCACGCCAGAAATGAAAAGAGACATTGACGGATTTTCGGTGGACCATCCTAAAAAACATATCTTATTGACCATCAATGAGGGTGGATATACCCGACTAGAAGCATTAGATGCTCGGACCTTTAAAAAAATAGAGATTCCTCATTTTCCAGATGCAGAGCATGTGTTTTTTGGATCTACCACTAAAAATGGACGTTATACCACTTTAGGGATTGTAACGGCTAAAGCTCCCAGAACCAATTATGTCTATGACTGGAAGAAAAAAAAGTTAACCCAATGGGTTATTCCCGCTCATCCTGAAATTGACACCACTCCATTTGTCCCAGCTGTTTTAGAATATTATCCTGCCAGGGATGGCACGCCTATCCCCATGTTTGTAAGACGCCCTTCTCATTGTAAAGAAGCCTCGTTTCCTTGTCCGGTGGTAGTTGATTTTCATGGAGGCCCTGAAGGACAAAGCACTCCCGGCTTTAATACTTTTTCACAAATGTTTATAGAACAAGGATTTATCTATGTGGAACCCAATGTTCGGGGAAGTGAGGGCTATGGAAAAACATGGTCATTCTCAGACAATGGCCCAAAACGCTTAAATGTCATTACCGATATTGAAGATTGTTCAACATTTATTAAATCCCATTGGAAGAAAAATGAAATAGAACCCAAGGTTGGGATTACGGGAAGAAGCTACGGAGGATATTCTACGTTAATTGGGATGACGATGTTTTCTGGAAGTTATGATGCTGGAGTGGCTATTGTAGGCATGAGTAACCTCATTACTTTTTTACAAAACACCGCCCCTTATCGACGCATACTTCGGATTACTGAATATGGTGATCCCGAAAAAGATAAAGAAGTACTTCAAAAACTTTCTCCTATTACCTACATAGATAAAGTGAAAAGTCCCCTAATGATTATTCAAGGCGCTTCGGATCCCCGAGTGCCTGTAGGGGAGGCCATTCAATTTCAGGAAGCACTTCAAGCTAAAAAAATCCCTTCAAAACTCATTGTCTTTTCTGATGAAGGCCATGGGGCTCAAAAACGGGATAATCGAGTTTTTGAAATTGGTCATACCCTTCAATTTTTTAAAACCCATCTAAAATAATGCCATGCGACTCCAAGAACAATTAGAACATGAAGGTCAGTGGCTTTTTCAATGGAGAAGTTACTTGCCCTTCCTCATGGTTCCTTTTATTCCCTTTGCCCTTCTTTCTTCTTCAGAGCCCTCCCCTACCTATACGATTATCTGTCTTTTTGTTTCTTTTTTAGGATTTTTTATTCGATGTTTTACGATTGGGTATGCTCCTCGGGGTACCTCTGATAAAAAAACAGGGGGACAATTTGCAGAAGTGTTAAATACAACGGGAATATATTCTCTGGTTCGGCATCCTTTATATCTGGGAAATTTTTTGATTTTCTTAGGAGTACTTTTATTTGTAAAAACATTCTGGTTTATCCTTTTAGGAGTTCTCATCTACTGGCTTTACTATGAAAGAATTATTTTAGTTGAAGAATCTTTTTTAATTAAAAAATTTGGTCAAACGTATGTATTGTGGGCCAATCACACTCCAACTTTTTTCCCTGCATTTAAAAATTGGAAAAAATCAGAGAATCCACCTTCGTTTAAAAAGATTTTGCGATTTGAATACTATAGTTTAGCCACTTTGATTACTTCATTTACCGTTGTCGCATTTTTAAAACACCTATTTATTCCCTCGCACCCTGAATTTCATTCTGGGTGGATTATCTTTTTCTTAAGTGGAGCCATCATTTATTTTTTACTAAGATTCTTAAAGAAAAAAACATCTCTATTAGATCTTAATGGGGAATCTTAATAAATAGTGGTCGGGGTGAGCCGATTCGAACGGCCGATCTCTCGCACCCCAAGCGAGTGCTCTAGACCAGGCTGAGCCACACCCCGGATAAGTTAATTAGAACGAAGGACGCGGACAAGATCTTTGAGTTCTTGTTTTACTTGCTGTAACTTCACATTGGCAGTTGATTTGGCTTCCGTAAAACGCTTAGAACGTTGTTCTCGTTTTAATTCTTTTATTTTTAATCTGGCCCCTTCAATACTATATCTTTCTTGCCACAACAGTTGTTTAATCAAAAGAACGGTTTCAATATCTTTTTTTTCATAAACTCGTTGATTGGCCTTTGATTTTTGAGGAGAAAGTGCCTCAAATTCTGTTTCCCAGTAACGCAATACATAGGGTTTAATCCCTGCAATCTTACATACTTCCCCTATCTTAAAATACATCCTATCTGGGATGATGGGCACTGAAAAGGTATTAGCCATAAAATTTTATACACCCTTTCGATCAGGATTTAATTGTACTTTTAAAACTTGACTTGGGCGAAAGGTTAATACTTTTCGTGCTGAAATTTCGATGGTTTGGCCTGTTTGAGGATTTCTTCCTACTCTGGCTCTTTTTTGTCTTACTATAAAATTTCCAAACCCGGATATTTTAATTTTTTCGCTTTTTTCGAGAGCTTCTTTCATTACATTGAAAATAAGTTCAACCAAATCTGATGAGTCTTTTTTAGAAAAACCCACTTTTTCATATACATTTTCAATGAGTTCTGCTTTTGTCATGAAAGCTCCTTCCTTTCCAACTACTTAAAAATACTAATGAAATGCTAACAAAGCCCTATATTCTTGTCAAATAGAATTGATGATTTCAAAACTTTTCATCGAATTTGAGCCTGACAGTCTTTAACCAAAGCCTTGCACACGGTATCGTGAGCTGTATTAACCTCTTGATCGGTCAGGGTGCGTTCTAAAGATTGATACACCAAAGAAAATGCAAAGCTCTTATACCCTTTTGGGATAGGTTCTCCTCGATATACATCAAAAAGAGAAATACCTTTTACAATCCCCCCACTTTCTTTTTGAATGACTTCATACACCTTTTCATAAGACATTTCTTCTGAAATTAAAATAGATAAGTCTCGTTTTACAGAAGGAAATTTTGGGAGAGATGCACAGTGAATGGCTTGGGGTTTTAAATGCTCTAAGAGATCAACATTCATTTCAAAAATAAACACATTTTTTTCAATATCAAAAGCTTCTTGAGTTTTTGGATGAAGTTTTCCAAAATATCCCACTAGACAACCTTTAATCCAAATTTCTAAAAACCATACAGGATGTAAATAAGCTCTTGATCCTTCTTTTTTAAGAAACTGAACTTCTTTATCAAAATGTAACCCTTCTAGAAGAAGAACCATAACCGCTTTAAGATCATAAAAATCTATTTCCTTGGGAGAAATTGCCCACTGTGTAGGTAATCGAGTCCCACAGAGTAGCCCCCCTAGCCAGGGCGTTTCCTTTCCCTTGGCATCATAGGTATGACGAAGTTCAAAAAGACGAACCCTCTCTTCTCCATGATGAAGATTATAAAGACAGGTTTTAAGCAAAGAAGGAACCAAAGAAGGACGCATGATGGAATTTTCTTCTCCTAAAGGATTTTGTATTTTTAAAACATCATCAGCATATCCTATTTTTTTAAGATCCTGGGGAGAACAAAAACTTAAATTCACAATTTCTGTTAAACCACTGCTCACTAACAGTGATTTTATTTTTGGAGCTAAGGCATTTTTTCTTTCAATGGATTTATCTAAAAAACTCTGCCCAGAAAGTTCTTGGGCGGGAATTTTATTGTAGCCCTGGGATCTCGCAATTTCTTCAATCAAATCCACATCACATGAAATATCTGCATATCGAAAACTGGGTACTTGAAATATTCCTCTTTGTTGATTAAGCGAAATGCAAGAAAACCCAAGTTTTCCAAGTGTTTCTTTTACTGTTTTTGAGGATACTTTATATCCCAAGTATTGTTCTAAACGTTTTAAAGAAAGAGCAATTCGTTTTTTAAGAAATTTTTTAGGATAAATGTCGCTGTATCCTTGAGCAATGGATCCTCCAGAAATTTGAGTTATTAAATCCGCTGCCCGATGTAGAGCCTTTTCTACTCCTTCAATATCCACTCCCCGCTCAAATCGTTTTGAAGATTCTGAAGAAAGACCCAGTCGTTTAGACGTTTTTCGAATTGTGGTGGGGTTAAAATACGCGCTTTCTAAAAGAATATTTACCGCTGTTTCAGAAACCTCAGAAGTAACACCTCCCATGATTCCAGCCAAAGCAATGGGCTTTTTAAGATCTGAGATGACCAAATCTTGGGGAGTTAGGAGATATTCTCCTCCATCCAATGTTATCATTTTTTCTCCAGATGAAGCTTTTCGAATCACAACCACTCCTCCTTCAATTTTATCAACATCAAAGGCATGAAGGGGTTGTCCCCATTCCATGAGGACAAAATTAGTGACATCAACCACATTATTGATTGATCGTAGCCCAACTGATTCTAAAGCCTCTTTTAGCCATGTAGGAGAAGGGCCAATCTTGACTCCTTGAATGAGCCTCGCCATATATCGGGGACATTCTTTGGAAGCCTTTACATAGATTTTTATTCTTTTTTGAATTTTTTCTGTTTTAGATTCTTTTATATTTGTCTTTGGATATAAAACTTTTTTTCCAAAAGCAGATGAAAGCTCCCGGGCAATACCCATAAAACTTAAACAATCAGGTCTATTGGGAGTAATATTAAGCTCAAAAAGCGTATTTCCAAGACCTAAGATTTTTCGGATATCATCCGTAAGAGAAACTTCTTTGGGCAAAATTAAAATTCCTTCGGAAGAGTCTAAAAAGCCCAGTTCTGTTTGAGAACACAACATTCCTTGAGATGCTTCCCCTCGAATGGTGCTTTCTTTGATCTTAAGCCCCTGAGCGAGCTCTGCTCCAGGCAATGCTAAAATAACTTTGTCCCCTTCTTGATAATTTTTGGCACCACACACCACTCGATACTCTTCATCTTGTGTCTTCACTCGGCATAAAGACAATCGGTCAGCATTGGGATGTTTTTTGCTCTCTAAAATTTGAGCCACTTTTAAAAACTGTGTATTGAGTTCTCGTTTTCGAACAGACTCCACTTCAAAACCCAAGTGAGAAAGTTTATCTAAAATAACGGACATGGATCCCCGAAGAGCAATATATTGTTTTAACCATTGCGCTGAGAATAACATTTAAAATTGCCTCAAAAATCTTAAATCATTTTCAAAAAAAAGTTTAATGTTATCAATTCCGTATCTTAGCATCGTAATTCGTTCTATTCCCATGCCAAATGCGAAACCAGAAAAAATCTGAGGATCATAGTTTACGGCTTCAAATACCTTTGGATGAACCATCCCACATCCTGCTACTTCTAACCAACCACTGTTTTTACACACTGAACACCCTTTTCCATTACACAAAACACATTCAATATCGAGCTCTGCGCTGGGTTCCGTAAAAGGAAAAAAGCTGGGCCGAAAGCGTACCTTTGTTTTGGAAGAAAAAATCTCATGCACAAAATACGTCAAAATTCCTTTTAAATGTGCAAAAGAAACCTCGCGGTCTACCAAAAGCCCTTCTATCTGATGAAACATGGGAGAATGAGAAGTGTCATCATCATGACGATACACAACTCCAGGTACAATGATTCGAAGGGGAGGTTTAAATTTTTCCATTACATGAATTTGAACAGGAGACGTATGCGTTCTCAGTACCACATCCTCTGAAATATAAAACGTATCCTGCATGTCTCTAGCCGGATGGTGCTTGGGTATATTTAAAGCTTCAAAATTATAATAATCTGTTTCAATTTCAGGACCTTCGGCCACTTGGAATCCATATCTAGAAAAAATATGGCTAATTTCTTCCATGGTTTGAATCAGAGGGTGCCGTTTTCCAATATCCAAGGTTCTGGAAGGAAGGCTTGTATCGCACATTTTTTGAAATTCTTTTTTCTGGCCTTCTTCTTTTAAAGAATAAAGCAAAGAATTTATTTTTTCAGAAAGTGTTTTTTTAATACCATTGGCCTGCTGGCCAATTTTTGGACGATCTTCTTCGGATAATCCACCAATATCTTTTAAAACCTCTGTCAGTTTTCCATTTCGCCCTAAATAGCGTATTTTTAATTCTTCTAAATTTTTTTCATTAATAGCCGGAGAAATAGCAAGAGAGGAGAGTTCTTTAAACGCTTCTTCTTGAATAAGTTTTAACTTCTGCGATAACGCATCGAACATTTATGCAGCTTTAACTTGTTGAACAATCGTTTCAAAAGATTTTGGATCAGAAATAGCTAATTCTGACAACATTTTACGGTTTAAACTAATGTTAGCTTTTTTAAGTTTAAACATAAATTGGCTATATGAAATATTAAAAGGTTGAACAGCGGCGTTAATACGTGTAATCCAAAGTTGTCTAAAAGCTCTTTTTCTAACTTTTCGATCGCGATAGGCAAATACCCAAGCTCTTTCAACGCCCTCAGATCCACGACGGAAAATAGTTTTTTTACGCCCATAATACCCTTTGGCGTGTTTCATGACTCGGGCTCGACGTCTTCTAGCTTTAAATCCTCGTTTTACGCGTGGCATGGCTACTCCTTTTTAAAATGCTTATCCATAAGGCATCATTCGACGGATACGATGAATTTCAGCAGAACTCACCTGAGCGCTCCCTCTTAAATGGCGCTTCTGACCGGACGATTTACCCGTGGTTAATAGATGTCTTAAACCTGCTCGTTTTCGCTTTATTTTTCCAGATTTTGTAAAACGAAAACGTTTCTTAAGTCCACTTTTTGTTTTAAGTTTCATGGGTGTTTCCTAGCCGGAGCAACTACCGAAAAGAGCATTTTCCCTTCCTGCTTCGGCATCTGCTCAATAACCGCGATATCTTTGAGTTTTTCCGTTATTTTGTCAAGGACTATTTTGCCTAATTCCTTGTGTTCCATCTCTCGTCCTCGAAAAACAACCGTTAATTTTACTTTGTCCCCTTTGGTCAAGAATTCATGAATTTTACGAAGCTTATGATCGATGTCGTGTTCATCGGTACCAATCCCAAATTTAATCTCATGAAGTTTAATCACCACCTGCTTTTTCTTGGCCTTTTGTTGCTCTTTTTTAAGCTCATACAAATATTTTCCATAATCAATGATTTTGCACACCGGCGGTTTTGCCTGAGGCGCTACCTCTACTAAATCTAACCCCTGATCCATCGCCATGTTCAAGGCTTCTTTGGTGGCTAAAACTCCTATTTGTTGACCATCACTCCCAATAACGCGGACTTGCGAAACAAAAATAGATCTGTTTCGTCTAGGTTCTCGTGCGATAATTACCTCCTCTCCTCCACCTCTTGGTGGAGTTTTTGAATAAATGCGTGAATAGACATGGGGTCTAACATATTTCCCCTTCTTTCCCGAACAGAGATCGTTTTGGAAGCTACCTCTTTATCTCCAATGACAATCATGTACGGAATCTTTTGAAGCTGGGCTTGGCGAATTTTAAATCCTAATTTTTCATTACGCGAATCAAATTCTACTCGAATGCCTGCTTTTTTAAGATTTTCATAAATTTCCTGCGCATAAGAAGCATGAATATCTGTGACATTTAAAATAGTCACTTGCACTGGAGAAAGCCAAAGTGGAAAATGCCCAGCATAATGTTCAATGAGAATTCCAATAAACCGCTCAGGACTTCCTAAAATTGCACGGTGGATCATGACCACTCGATGCTTATTCCCATCCGTCCCAATATAATCTGCATCAAAACGTTCAGGCATTGAAAAATCTAGCTGAATGGTTCCACACTGCCAGGTTCGGTTGAGACTATCTTTAATATGAAAATCAATTTTAGGACCATAAAAAGCGCCATCTCCAGGATTAAGCTTAAATTGAATATTGGATTTCTGAAGGGCATTCTCTAACATCGCCTCTGCTTTTTTCCAAAGCTCATCTGATCCAATCGATTTTTTTGGGCGAGTTGAAAATTCAATATGAACATCTTGAAACCCAAAATCTTTATAGGTTCTTAAAATATCTTGAATGAGCGCATGCACTTCACTTTCAATGTGATCCTCTGCACAAAAATGATGTGCATCGTCTTGAGCAAACGCTCGAACTCGGAATAGTCCGTGGACCACACCCGAGCGTTCATAGCGATGAACAAATCCAAATTCAGCTATTCGAATGGGAAGTTCTCGATAAGAATGTTGCGCATTTTTGTAAACTAAAACATGCCCCGGGCAATTCATGGGCTTAACCGCCATCGACATTCCTTCTTGAGTCGTAAAATACATATTGTCTTTATAATTTTCGTAGTGACCACTTTTTTTCCATAGCTCATCAGAATAAATAAGAGGAGTCTTAACAATTTTATACTTTGTCCTATTTAAAATATTGTCATAACAGTATTTGACGATTTGTTCATAAAGTATCATCCCCTTTTCATGAAAAAAAGGCATCGCTGGAGCTTCTTCATGAAAACTAAAAAGATCAAGCTCTTTACCTAGTTTTCGATGGTCTCTTTTTTTGGCTTCTTCCAATTGATAAAGATATTGATCTAAATCTTTTTTGAAAAAAAATGCAGTCCCATAAATTCTTTGGAGCATTTTATTTTTTTCATCCCCTCTCCAGTAGGCTCCCGCAATAGATAATAATTTAAATGCCTTTACCCAGCCTGTATTGGGGAGGTGAGGCCCTCGACACAAATCTTCCCATTCTCCTTGTTTATAAATACTGACTTTTTCATCAGGAATTGCTTGAATAATTTCTACTTTATAATTTTCATGAAGTTTTTTAAATTTTTGAATCGCTTGTGGTTTTGATGTTTCTGTACGGACAAAAGGTCTTTGGGCTTTAATAATTTCAGCCATTTTCTTTTCAATCGCCTCTAAATCTTCAGGCGTAAATCCTTTGTCGTACTCGTAATCGTAATAAAATCCCTCCTCGGTGGCAGGACCAATCGTCACTTTGGCCCCTTTAAAAAGCGATTGAACCGCTTCACTCATAATATGTGCTGTTGAATGACGTAAGACTTTCAGAGATTCTGGATCTTTTTCTGTGAGTACCTTTAAGCGGCAATCTTTGGACAAGGGGGTCACTAAATCCAAAATAACCCCATCATCTATTTTTAAAGCAATCGCTTCTTTTGCTAAACGAGGACCAATTTTTTTAACAACGTCGAGTCCAATAACGCCGGGTGGAAATTCAAGGTAAGCACCATCTGGCAAGGTCAATCGAATGTTATTCATGAAGAAAATTTAATATCATACGTATTATCAAAAACGTTCTTACTATATCGTAAATAAGGTTTAATTTGCAAGAGAGATAGTAACATAATGAGAGACAGAATTTTGGGCAGGTAGTTCCAGTCCCATGCTTCCCCACCGCCCTTCTTGGGTTTTATAGGTTTGACTGTTGATTACATGACTTTCAACAAGATTCCATTCTGAAGAGTAAGTTGAGAGCATCACTTCTTTTCCCATTTCATATCGAATAGGAAATTCTAAGATGCCATTTACAGAAACAGCATTACCATTGTATATGAGAATCTTCTTTGCCAGTTCATCTTTACCCACCTCATCTAAGACTGAAAAATAAAGATGGCTAAAAGCATCAGAGATTGTATCTCGCTGAGTTTGGTCCCAAAGCGTAGGTAAGGGTAATAGTAAGAGTGGCCTTAGTTTGTCTTTTAAATTTGGATTTAAAAGAGCATAGAAAGAAATAATGGGATCACCATGGGAAAATAAAAATGGTAAAGCTTTTTCCTTTGCAACACGATGAATGACATCTGAATATGGCAACCATGTTGGCAAAGGACGTTTTGGGGAGATAATTCCTCCCAATTGAGAACGATAGGTAGAATCTATCCCCACTGAAATTCGAAGTTTTCCTAATTCTAAATCGGAAAATTCTCTTAAATTCCCATCTAGATCTATTTCAAACATTCGGTATCCCCAGTGTGCAGGTTTCGCTTCTCCTTCTCCTGTTTTTTGATGATAGTCTTCTGTATTTCTCACAGAAGTTGGTTGAGCACTCAAAGCCGTGGTATGAATAAAGCGAACCACTCGTCCATTCATCTTCACTTCGTCTTCATAGCCTGCATGAACATGGCCTAAAAAAACATGAGTGACAGGATATTCTGAAATAAGCTTCAATAATTCTTTGGCAGAATCATATGTGGGATCAATAATTCCTTCGGTATCTCCTTGGGCTTTTACTCCTGCCCATTCTTGGCCAGCATAAAGCATGTCCTCTTGATACTGTTTATATTGATACCAAAGCTCATCTCCTAAGCGCAACAGCGTACGTCTGGGATATCGACGAGTTTCATCATCAAAAAACATGCCATGGACTCCTCCTCGAGGATCGTGATGACCAAATAAAATAATTTTTTTTCCACTTTGGCGAGCCGCTTCAAGATCAGATTTTAACCACTCCATCTGTTCTTCAGAAATCCATCCCCCATTGTTGGCTCCGAAATTAGAATAATGAATACGATAAAAACGATAATGATCAAACGTATCCATCGCCACAAAATGCCAAGGGCCAAAATCAAAAGAATAATATCGAGGACCAATCATTTTTCTCCAAAAATGTTTTCCATCATATAAAATAGGTTCCGAATCTACTCCCACCCTACTTTTGGTTAAAGACAGTTGAGGCAACGTACGTACTTCATTTTGTTTCACATAGGCAGCATAGCCATCGTGATTTCCAACGGCATTAAAAGTGGGAAAAGAAAGTTCTCTTAAAAATTGAACAATGCTTTGATATTCATTCCAATAGGATGATTTTTCTAAGTAGTAGTGGCTATTATCATTATAGGGTTCAAAAATCATCTCCATCCCAGCAAAGAAAGCTCCCATAGACCCTGAGTTATAGTAGTTATTTCCTCCTTCTACGAGATCTCCGCTCATAACACCAAAATCGGGGCGTAAAAAATTTAATTCTTTGACAGCTTGTTCTAGAGCGAATTCCTGAGTATTTAAATCATCTGGACGATTAAATTTATTCCCATAAAATTGAAACCCAAGATTATTAATTTGAGGATCGGCCAAGTGTACAAATCGAAAAGTTTCCTTTTTTTCTAAAACTCCCACGCTGTGCCGTTGAATGTCATGAATAACTTGCTGATCTCCAATAAAAATTCTCACTTCTAAATCATGAACCCGATATAGATGCGATGAAACTTCTTTGGGAAGGCGTACGGTTAAAAATAATTTATGATCAGACAATCGATAATATTCCCATTGAGCAAACATTTCTTGCTGCATTTTTCGAGGTTTCAAAGGGTTTGTACGGAAATAAGGAACAAAGGGCTTTGCTCCCGTAGCTTGATGTTCTTCAAAATCATTATAATTTCTATAATAAGATTCAAGCCCCGTGGGGATACCTCTTGAAACCCCATGCCCAATATAAGGAGAAAGGGCAATGACAGGATAAATTTTATTTATATTTTCTTGAAGAACTTTGGCCTGTTCATCAGACAATTGCAAAATAATTGAAAAGGTATCCCCGGGAAAAACCAAAGAAGGAAATCCCAGAGTTGGGAAAATAATTTCATGAATGCGGGTTGGAATGGGCAAAACTTGAATAGCTTCATTGTTATTTACATCTGCATAATTTAAATCTTCCAGCTGAATATTGGAAAGAGCCGCCTGCACTCCTCCACCAAAGAGATGAAAGAAGAACACTGCAATGCAAAGAATTTTAAATATCTTTAACTTCAATTATAAATTTGGCGGTGCAGGGACTCGAACCCCGGACGCAAGGATTATGATTCCTTCGCTCTACCAACTGAGCTACACCGCCATACCTTTCAAAAGAAATAAAAAACTACAATAATTTCACCCATCTTTCAATTAAAATTGCAATTAAAATTCACTTGAGATCCTTCTCCCAATTCGATATAGTACGTTTGGTATCGTTTTTTAGCACTTCACAAACGTATTCTATATAAAAGCTGGAGAAAAAAATGAAAAAGAACTTTTGGGCATTCTTTTTTATGGTGTTTTTCCTTTTTCCCTCTCACTCTGTTCAGGCATTTTCCCTTGCACATACTCAAAAATCCACCGTTTATAAATTTTTAGAACCTCTTTTTCGAGCCATGGGGTACCGGGAATTTAAAGTCCATGTCTATGATCAAGAAACTGGGATTTCTTTGGAAAATGCCGTTGTCATGATGGGTGAAGAAAATTGGTCTAAAACAGATCAAGATGGCAATGTTTCTTTTGATGGGTTTACCCTTCCCCAAGGTCCCCTTACCATTACCGCAGCTCACAAAGATTATTCTCGCTATACGATCTTCGATACCGAAGCCACTTCTTTAAATATTCCCATTTCTCCTTTGACCCTAGAACATCCTAAATCGACATTGCATGGAGAGTTCACAGGATGGCCTCCGATTGAAGATCATGATGGTATTGTAGATGTCGGATTTGTCCTTCCTTTTGTAGATATTGTGTCTTTAGTGAATTTTAGTTCTGAAAAATTAGTCGCTCCTTATGTGAAGGCCCATATTTATAAGGATGTCTATGTGCCTGGAAATTTGATTATGCCAGATCAAGAAGAGCGCTATTTTATTTTTCCTGTATATCTTTCTAAACCTACATACCAAATGCCTTTTACGGTGGGTTCACAACAAAATCTGATTGCGCTTTCAGGCCAGCTGCCTTTTTCAAAGATGGCCAATGGGTTTATCAATAAAGAACCTTTATCCAAATTATTAAATCTGGTCTCTATTAACCAATTGGGGTTTATTCAAAACCTCTCTATCCCCAATCAAAATACTACTTTGGATATTCCTTTGAGCTATACCCTAAAGCCAAAATTTAATGTCACTGTGAATAATCCCCCCCAAAACACAGAGATTATTTATGTGGCGACTGGATTTTTCAAAGATAATCCCAATGCCTTATTCCCTCTGGACTTCAAAATGAATGGTCGAGAGGACAAAGCCAAAACCGGTGCTTTAAAATCCTTGGGGGCCTCTAATTTATTTCCTCCTCTTCAAGAAATGATTCTCACGGTGGCGGCTGATTTGTCCCAAAACTCTGGATCTAAAAAACGAGATACCTCTATTGTGGGATCCATTAAAAGGCCGTTGGATACAAATCCCATTTATATTAATAGCTTTTCAAATCCGATTGATCTTTCTCAAGCCGAACCTCTCAACCAATTTTCCTATCAGGAACGATACCCTTCTGCCCAGCCCATTGCCTCACACTTAAGCATTTCTTTTATTCAAATTGCTCAAAAAGGAACGGAAAATAAAAAAGGCACTGCTAAAACCTGGTGGACGGTGGTCGCTCCTTCTCAGGTGAAAGAATTTAAACTGCCTACTTTGCCCCAAGATCTTTCGAAAATGCCTCCTCTGGCCCCCGATCAATCATTGGAATGGACGGTCAATGTCTTTGGGTTGAATGAAAATAACTATATCTTTGATTATGATAACTTAAATAGCACTATCTTAGCTCAAAACTTAACGCATTTTTCAATGAACACGATGAATATTGCCCCTGTACCATGAAGAATCGGCTCTATTTTATTTTTATTATTTTAGGAGGGATTATATCCTGTAGCAGTTCATCTCCCCCTCCTCCTGATCCTTCTCAAACCAACACGTTATCTCAAACCTATAAGGCATCTTATGATGCAGCTTGGAGTGCTACTCTAAAAGCTCTTTCCAAATACCAAGTTACTATTTCAAATAAAGATACTGGCCTCATTAAAACAGATTTTATAATAAGCCACGCTCCCAAAGAAACAAAATGGAAATTAGAGTTAAGGCTTCTTGCCTCCGAAGCGGAAGAAACGGTTAAAGTTCGTGTTGAAAAAGAAGCCTATATAAGCCCTGGATTTTTGGAAGCATGGGAACCGCTTCAAACCGATTTTTGGGTTGAAAAGGCTCTTCTTTACAGAATTGGACGGATCATTGAATTAGATGCCCGTGTGGATAAACTTACAACACCACCCGCCACTCCATAAAATAGAATTATTTTTTATCGACGATTTCTTTAAGTTCTTTTCCAACTTTAAAGAAAGGAAGACGCTTAGGGGTTACAGAAATGGTTTCACCCGTTCTGGGATTTCGGCCTTGATAACTGCCATACTGCTTATTGACAAAACTTCCAAACCCTCTGATTTCAATCCGATCATTGCCAATCAACGCTTGAGACATGGAATCAAATACGATGTTCACAACTGTTTCTGCTTTTTTCTTAGTAATATTGGCTTTTTCTGAAATTTTTTCAATAAGTTGCGACTTATTCATACTTTTAATTTTTACAGGTTATGCTTTTTACTGTCAAGCAGAAACACATTATCGTCTGTATTTTAGAAAATGATCCTGAGAAGATGAGGGTGGTTCACTTTCCTCTTCTTTATTTTCTCCTAAAAGATCTATTCTATCGTAAAGAATATGACCTGAAGCATCTAAAATCCCCCGCTGAATCAAAAACTCTTGTACATAGCGGGCATGAGCCACAATTTTTTCATTATGAGATTCAAGTTCTTCTTTAAGGTCATCCACTAAGATCTGAGTTTTAAAAGAAGAAGGATATACTAAATTCACCCGTTGTGAAACTTCACAGATTTTCCTAGTTTCAGAAGATCTGGCTAAATCATCCGTTGAGGCAATGGCTGTGGGAGGGTAATATTTATTTAAAATTTTACTCACTCCCGGAATAAAATTCCACCAGGACGTTATGGCATCATCATAGGCATAACTCACAAAATCCGCGCAGGTTCCCATCTGTCCATATTCTTCGCGCGACTTTTCATCTTTCATTCTTTCTAAGGCATTTTCTCGTACCAAAAGAGAACCTTCTAAAGGTGTTACTCGATAAATGGCAAAATCCCTTCGATAGGTAGAACTATGATTAGCATATCGCCTCAAGGTCTCTTCATCTTCAGGAATACTTTCACCCTCTTCCTCGCCTTCCTCCTCATCATCTTCTCCTTTCGGCTGCTTTCTAAAAATAGGAGGATAAAAACTCCAGGTCACTATATTTTTCCCTTGTTCAATATCGGTAATAAATTCTGAGTGTGAAAAGTGAAGAGGTAGGGGAACCGTAAAATTAAACACATCTTTTGTTCGGGTAAGAGCGACAATCCCTCCGCCAAATTCCAAATAATCACTTGAATCATCCGTAATACGCTGAAGAATAAAATCTCCAGGAGATGCTAAGAGAGCACACACTTCAAGAGGATAAATATTGGTGAGTTGATAAGAACCGCTCTCTGCTCCTACACTAAAAAGTAAGAGCAGAGAGGAAAAAACAAATTTCTTCGTGGGATCCCCCATCAAAGAAAAAGCTATTTTTTAAGCTTTTTCTTATGAATCTCGGGGGAAAATTCCATAATAACTTGGCTATAGGCTTTTCGAGTAGATCCTTTATCAATCTTACCCCGAAGTTTCCATAGCGTTTCTCCTAAATCCTGATATTGAGCCTGAGCTCGTCCTTTTACCTGAGGATCTGAAGAGAAGGCCTGAGTTTTATATTTTTGAGCCAGTTGTCCTGCCATGGTATCGGCAGGGCGATTTTCCCATACCGATGAATTATGGTATTTATTCACTTCATCTTGGGCAATGGCTAGAACGCGATCTTGTACGGCTCCCAATCGAATTTCTGTCTCACTTTGGCTTAGCCCTTCAACTTGTTGGTTCACCAATGCATGAAAGTATGAAGCCAAAGAGGAAGAACGATCGATGGTTACACTATCGCTTCCAGAATGCATTTCTTCATCTCCCATGACCAAGACCGCTCGTATATTAAATGTCCCTTTATCAATTAAATGCAACGGATCTAAACCTGAGAAAGAAATATCCACAGGTTTTTTCTTGGTACCGGCTTCCAGCGGAGGAAGATTTCGTTCAATCACATCGATTTCAGGAATTTCAACTCTCAGTATCAAAGACGAAGGCGTTGGATTTTTTGAAGGATTGCTCAGATAAATTCTAAGCTGTCCTGATCCTCGTACCACATCTAAAGAAGATAAAACAACGTTATCTACTTCCGCAATCTTATTGACTTCAAAGCGATTGTAGAGAACTAATCCATCCACAGAAACACCAATGTTGGCTTGCTCTCTGGCTTGAAGACGCGTGTCGATTCGAGCGATAAAGTCTGTTTCTAACATCTGTCTAGAGATTCTAGGCACATTTTTATTTTCCTCTGTATCAGATCCTGCTTCAATATCTCCAACCAGTCGAACTTTTACGTCTTTCCCTACCCCGCCTAAGTTTGTTACCAAGGCCTGGGAACGAATCCACTCACCAGGAGTAAAAATACCATCTTCTTCTGTCTTTCCAATAAAAGTTACTTTATTAATTTCTAATTTTGGATGGCTCATATAATCTTCAAAAGTGGAATGAAAATTCCCATCGTACTCACCTCTAAAGGTTTCTCGATAACTGTCTCTAGAAACTTCTTGGTATCGACGATTAAATTCTCTCACTTTACCCACTTGCATGGCATATATTTTTCCAGTTTCCGTTCCCAGTGCAAGTCCTAAGCCATACCCTCTTTGTATATTTTGATGATAAGCCAAAGAAAAATAATGGCTCACATAAAATTCATAAGATCCCATAAAGCCATCTGCCCAAATCCGTTGAACTTCATCTCGGGTGAAAATTACTTTTTTCACTTGGCGTATTTCTCGAACCACTTTTCCTGTGGCAGGATCTACATGTTCGCTGACTTCTTCAACCATTACATAAGATTCACGCAGATTATCGTATTCGGCTTTGGCTACATCGGGAAGAGTTTGCCACACAGACCATGCTCGTCGGCTATTTCCCCATCCGTACTCAGCAAAAGATCTGGCTTCCCCTCGTTTGGTATAAAGATCCCAGAAACTAATATTTCCTAATCCATCAAACGTGGTCGAATTGACATCATGAAAAATAGGGGTTTGGCCTAAATTAGCCGTTGCTTCTCGCAACAATGTTTGCTCATCTTTCATTCCAAAACCAGATTTTGAATAACCATCAGGAACACCAGCATAGCGATTAATCACTTCTAAAACACTTCTTTCATCATAAACAGGCTTAGGTTCTTGGGCATCTTCAACAGCTTGTCTGAAAAGAGCAATCACATCACTTTGAGCCATGGTTTTAGCTTCTCCGCTCGCCGCCTTGATCCCATCTCCTTTAGCTCTTTGAAAATCTCCAGTAACCCCTTGTTCCCCTAATTTTACATATTCATCTTTATCTTTGCTGCCTTCAAATGCGTTAAATAACCCTCGGGTATATCCCATCAGAAGCCCTAATACTTCTCCATTGCCTTGGCCAAAACGCTCTGCCATCCGTCTGGCTTCAGTGGTTCCGCGCTCGCATGCCTTATAGGCTTGAAGATTATTCTCTCTGGGGTCACTACTTCCTTGGTGTTCATATCGATCACAATAAGGATAGCGCTCTGCAGGGGCATGAATTTGGTTAATATCAATGACGGAACCATCATATTGATCCGGCCATGACCAACCCAGTGGGCTCCAAAGTAGTCCTGCTGTTACAAAAGCATAAAAGATTTTCTGAGAAATATTATTAAATGACATGAGATACCTCCTTGAAAAAATTTATATTAGAAGCTATATATATATTCCCCTCAGGTTGGTCAAGCAATATATGAATCGAATACTGTTTTTTTTAATGCTTCTTTTCTTTCCCCTTTATGCCTTTTCAAATGATGCCCAAAATGCAGGCCATTTTGATGACTCCCCCTCCCGTGCACGTTTGCCCAATATTTCTCTTCCCACAGGCTATGTTATTTCGAAGGGTACTCCTATTTTTAGCCATATCGAAATTCAGGATAAGTCTGTTTATTCTTCTAAAACATCTTCTTTCCATAATTTATTCTTAAGAATGGGAGTGCAATTTAAATCTCTAGATTCTGGACTGCAGCTTAATTTAATGGATGCATTATCTCAAGATAGTGTCATTCGAAATGGCCTCGTTCAAAAACCCACCCCAGAGTTTCTAGAAAAACTGTGGGTTTCGTGGGAAGCATTTTCTGTGGGAGATTCAAAAGATCCCTGGCTCGCCTTTTCCCTTCAGGTGGGGCGCCAAGCCGCCACTCCTTTTGGAGTTTTTGTGCTTCCTTATAGAAACAATATGTCCATTGTAGATGCCAATAAACTGGATCAAGTAGATCTGATCGCTTTAAATGCCATGGTTTCACACAATACCGTCATTGAAGTAGTTGCTTTTATGGGGCAAGAACGCACGGCGGGTGCTCAAACAAAAACTCCCAGCATTGCTCTTAACATGCTCCATACACTTCGAAATCAAAATATGAATATTTATCTTTCTTTTGCCAATACCCGTGAAGGGTTTATAAACCCCAATCATCTTTTTAATCCCAAAAATAGCGCACTCCATCGCCAACGAGGAGAAGAAACCATTGTCGCTTCTGGCATAGAGTATATTAAAGGAAGCCTAACTTTTTCTCTGGAAAGTAGCTATGCTCATACTTTAGACCCCCTTTTTAAAGACGAATTTATTTTTTCTGCTCAAGTGGCATATGAAGTTCCCAATTCCTCAATGACCCTTTTTTGTTCCTATGAATATTTTGGGAGCACCTTTCAGAATGAAACCGGGCACCTCCTAAGTATTGGGGCCCAATGGAAAATTTTAGAAAATGTTTATTTTATGATTGAAGGCACAGAAATTTGGCCAACAGATCAAGAAGACATTTCCGCCATCTCCGCCGGACTTTTGATTACTCCTCACTAGATTTATTGAATAAAAAATTATACTTTGCAAACATTATAAGTTTATGAAAAAGTATTAAAATCATGAAAGTTTACGTCATTATCGTCAATTGGAATGGGCAAAAACTCTTACCAGATTGTCTTTCTTCATTACAGAAACAGTCATATTCAAATTTTAAAATTGTGGTTGTAGATAATGGCTCAACAGATGAAAGCATAAATCTAGTCAAAACTCATTTCTCCGATGTACACTTGATTTCACTTCCCCAAAATTTAGGTTTTGGGAAATCGAATAATATTGGAATAAAATGGGCTTTAGAGCAAGGTGCTGAAGCTATTGCATTGTTAAATAATGACTGTACAGCTACGCCTGATTGGCTTTCTCATCTAGTCCAGGGACTATCCCAAGATTCATCCATTGGAGCGTGCGCTTCACAGCTGCTTTTTAAAAATAACCCATCCAAGGTTAATGGTATTGGCATTGAAATGGATGAATTAGGATATACAGGAGACAATTATTGCGATACCGATTTTAATCCGCATAGATTACCAGAGGAAACGATAGGTTTTACAGCAGGCGCTTGTTTAATTCGAAGAGAGGCACTACAAAAGGCCGGGCTTTTTGATGAATTTTATTTTATGTACGTAGAAGATGTTGATCTATCTCTTCGTATTTGGCAATCTGGTTTTAAAATTGTTACCGTTCCTCAGGCTATTGTTTTTCATCTTCATAATGCTACCATTAAACAATTCCTGCATAAGAAACATTATTTTACGGTCAGAAATCACCTATATTTTTCAGCAAAGTTTTTTTCATTTCCTCAATGCTTAGGCGTCTTAGCGCTTATTACATATTTAAGAATCATCAAAAGTAAGAAATTATTATATCGAAGGCAATGGAAATTAGCTTTATACTATTATATGGGGCTATGGGCAGCGATAATGCAACTTCCATCCGTATTGTTTAAGAAACAATCTTATCGAATTGATCCACGATTAAGAGAGAAAATGAAAAAAAATAAATCGTGGAGCAAAAGCTGTTGGAATTTAATGGCGGTCAAAAAAAGATTGATAGAAAGTTATGGTAGGCGCGAGGGGGATTGAACCCCTGACCCCTGCTACGTCAAAGCAGTGCTCTACCGCTGAGCTACACGCCTATATTAAAAAATAATTTTTGGGAATACCACAGAACGTTTTTTAAGGAAACATAAATTCTGTATATGTTTTTTCTAGACGGACAATACCTTCAGGATCTATCCACAGCTCTCTCTCATTAAACATATAATAGGCATCATAGGAAACGGTATTTTTAGGACGATTCATATCACCCTGAATTTTCATCTCCCGAGATAAAGGCAAAATGTGCCCTTCCGCACTAAACACTTCCACTGGCTCTTTAAATCCGGAAATTAATCTTAATTCCATTTTGCCAAATCGAACCACGCCTTCGGGATCATCTTTAAATTTAAATCGAAAACCATCTGGATTGGCCGTATACTGAACAGAAGTTTCTCTCTCCTCTGGTTTTTCAATAAACCGTCTAAAATACATTTTTTGATCCCAGGGATCATAAAACACTTGATTCCAAAGTGTTAAATCAATCATCCCTACGTTGTCATGGGCTCCATTGAATCTTCCATCTTCATCAAACTCACCAATATTAAATCCATGCACACGATGGACAATTTTTAAAGTTCCATTTTTTTCTTTTACTTCATACTCATTCATTATAGGCAATATTTCAGATTTATACGATTGATGAAGAATGACTTCATAATTTAATGTATGTTCTCTAGATACCGGAGTGCGGTCTAAATAATCTTTAAAACTTTCAAAAATAGGACTGATGTCATCCCTTCGAACATAGGTAGCTTTAAAATGAGAGGTCGTAAACCGGGAAGCGTTAGACCACTGATCGTAAATTTGGCGGGGACGGACCCAATAAAAATCCAAAAGTTTTCCATGGTCATAATCAAAAAAGCTCATGATTTCTGGCGCCGTGGCTGAATAAACATTAGAAGAACACACAAAGAACACACCGATAGCAATGAAAAAGAGTTTTTTCATGATACGATACCTCCAGTGAAAAACTTAGTACGTAGTCAAAGTGATGTCAAGAATTAGAGTGACTGGCTTTATTCCCATTCTATTGTACTTGGTGGTTTAGAGGAAATATCATACACAACACGATTAACCCCTTTTACTTCATTAATAATACGATTGGAAATCTTTCCCAAAAGTTCATAGGGCAATTCACCCCAATCAGCCGTCATCCCATCTTCACTTTTCACCACTCGAAGCGCAATCACATGTTCATACGTGCGCTCATCACCCATCACTCCCACCGTTTTAATGGGCAAAAGCACGGCAAAGGACTGCCACACTTTTCGATACCAGCCTGCTTTTTTAATTTCATCTACCACCACATGATCTGCCCGTCTTAAAAGTTCTAGTCGTTCTGGCGTAATCTCTCCTAAAATTCGAACCGCCAGTCCTGGCCCTGGAAAAGGTTGACGATAAATAAATTCTTCTTCTATCCCTAATTCTTTTCCCAAGCTACGAACTTCATCTTTAAAAAGTTCCCTAAGGGGTTCAATGAGTTCTAAATTCATACGAGCGGGTAGTCCTCCCACATTATGATGGCTTTTAATGGTCGCTGAAGGTCCCCCTTTAAATGTCACCGATTCAATCACATCTGGGTACAGAGTTCCTTGAGCTAAAAAATGAGCATTGGGAATTTTTTTAGCTTCCTCTTCAAAGACTTCAATAAATACTCGACCAATGATTTTTCGTTTTTGTTCTGGGTCCGTCACTCCTTTCAACTCTGACAAGAACTTTTGACTTGCATCCACATACTTTAAATTCATCTGTTTTTGATTTTTAAAAAGATCCTGCACTTTTTGTTCTTCGTTAAGACGTAAAAGTCCATTATTCATAAAAATAAGAGTGAGCTGATCCCCCAACGCCCTGTGAAGTAAAAAAGCAGTAACCGTAGAATCCACTCCCCCACTAAGCCCTAAAATAACATGACTATTTTTCACTTGATGCCGTACTTTTTCAATAGAGTGGTCAATAAAAGATTTCATCGTCCAAGAGGGTTTGGCTTTACAGACTTTAAATATAAAATTTGAAAGCATCTCTTTCCCCTGAGGCGTGTGATGAACCTCGGGATGAAACTGAAGAGCAAAGAGAGTTCCTTTTTTATTCTGGCACGTGGCAATGGGGGAATTTAAACTTTTAGCCGTAGGAATAAAATCTTTAGGCAAAGTTTTAATTCGATCTCCATGACTCATCCATACAGAAAGTTTTTTCCCTTTTTTAAACCCTCGAAATAAATCGGCGTTTTCTAAAAGTGTGATCTGACTACTTCCATATTCCCGATGAGAAGCTTTTTCCACTTCTCCTCCCAAGAGCTTACACATAAGCTGCATCCCATAACAGATTCCTAAAATAGGAATGCCTAAGGAAAAAAGTTCTAAAGGCACGGTATAAGCATCAGAAGATAAAACCGAGGCAGGTCCTCCAGATAAAATAATGCCCTTAGGTTTCCAAGCTTTTATTTCTTCTAGAGAAAAATAATAGGGATGAATTTCTGAATAGACATTGAATTCGCGGATTCGTCGAGCGATGAGTTGTGTGTACTGAGACCCAAAATCTAAAATGAGGAAACTGTCTTTAGGGCGCTCCATTAATTTTCCGTTCGATAATTCGGAGCTTCTTTCGTGATAATGACATCATGAACATGACTTTCTTTGTGCCCATGCGAAGTAATCCGCGTAAATTTAGCTCGTTCCTGAAGAGCAGAAATAGTACCGCATCCTAAATATCCCATGCCCGAACGCACCCCACCCATGAGCTGATAAATGCTTTGAGAGAGAGGCCCTTTATAAGCCACCATTCCTTCAATTCCTTCTGGAACAAGTTTGTCTAACCCTTCGATTTCATGTTGAAAATATCTATCACGAGAACCATCTTTCATGGCTCCTAACGAGCCCATCCCTCGGTATACTTTAAAACTTCTTCCTTGATATAAAATAGTTTCTCCCGGACTTTCATCGGTTCCGGCAAAGAGATTCCCAATCATGATGGCATCTGCTCCACCTGCCAAAGCTTTAATAATATCTCCCGAATAGCGAATGCCTCCATCGGCAATCAACGGAATATTATATTTTCGAGCCACCTTGGCACATTCAAAAATAGCAGTCATTTGAGGGACACCCACCCCTGCCACAATTCGGGTGGTACAAATAGATCCAGGCCCCACACCAATTTTTACCGCATCGGCACCGGCACGAATTAATCTCTCTGCGCCTTCAGCTGTAGCCACATTGCCGACAATTAAAACCACGTTTTTAAAATTCTTTTTGGTGCTGGCAACAGCTTCAATAATATTTTTTGAATCTCCATGAGCACTATCGATCACAATCACATCAACATTATTTCTCAGTAAAAGTTCTATTCGTTCTTCTCGATCGGCCGATACGCCCACGGCCGCCGCTACAAGTAGCCTTCCAAATTTATCTTTATTGGCATTAGGATAGCGGATGATCTTTTCAATATCTTTAATAGTAATAAGCCCTTTTAAATTTCCTGCACTATCTACCACCGGCAATTTTTCAATTCTGTGTTTTTGAAGAATGACTTTGGCTTGCTCTAAAGTAGTGCCCACGGGAGCAGTTACTAAATTTTCTTTGGTCATGGCGTCAGAAATAAGTAAATCTAAATTTTGTTCAAATCGTAAATCACGATTGGTTAAAATCCCCACCAGCTTGCCGGCTCTGGTAATAGGAACTCCAGAAATTTTATATTGCCGCATGACATGAAGCGCATCGGAAATCTTTTTTTCAGGCTCCATGGTAATGGGATCTAGGATCATTCCACTTTCAGATTTTTTGACTTTTTCTACTTCAAAAGCTTGATCTTTAGGAGTCAAATTCTTATGGATCACCCCTACTCCGCCTTCTCTAGCCATGGAAATAGCGGTTTTTGATTCTGTAACGGTATCCATAGCGGCTGATAACAAGGGCGTATTTAAGGTTAAATCTGCGGCCAAACGTGTTTTAAGGCTTACATCTTTGGGCAAAACTTCAGAGTGCTGCGGGACTAAAAGAACATCATCAAAGGTGAGGCCTTCTTGTATGGAATCTGGCGTTTTGGGCATATGGACTAAGTCCTTTACATGCAGGGAGCGTTGAATCCATATTTTGTACTAGAAATTATCAGAATAGTCAATGGGGCGGGTGGCATCGAAGGAGAGGCTCCATCGACGCGACCGGAACGAAGTGAGGACGAACGATGGAGAGCGTCCTTCGATGACAGGACCCGGAAGATTATGTAAGAGTCCCTAGGAATGAATGGGGCATAGCTTTTTGAAGTGAGACATCCACAAATTTACCCATCAGAGAGGGATCCCCCTCAAAATGTACAATTTTATTGTTTGGAGTTCGTCCTTGAAGTCGCTGTTCTTTCGATACCGCCTCAACCAACACTTCTTGTGTTATCCCTACCAAGGTTTCATTGATTTCTTTTGAAATTTGCTCTTGAAGGCGCTGAAGTGAGGCAAGACGACTTTCCTTTTCTGGTTCAGACACATCATCGCTAAATTCTTCAGCCGCCCGGGTTCCTTGGCGGGAAGAATATTTAAAAGAAAAAACAAAATCATACCGAATTTCTTTTAAAAGGGAGAGCGTATCTTCAAACTCTTCTTTTGTTTCTCCCGGAAACCCCACAATAATATCTGTTGATAAAGCAATGTGAGGAATCCCTTTTTTTAATTTTTGAAGTCGTTCTTTATAATGTTCTATCGTATGCCACCGTCTCATTCTCTTTAAAACATCGTTATTCCCAGACTGAACCGGTAAATGAAGATGGGGACACAGATGTTGGGCATTGATATAACACTCTATAAGTTCATCTGAAAAATCCTGAGGATGAGGGCTTGTAAATCGAATACGCTTGAGACCCGAAATTTGATCTACCATTCGAAGAAGTTTTGGGAAATTTATTCCCTCATACTGATAAGAATTCACATTTTGCCCTAAAAGCGTAATTTCTTTAGTCCCCTTTTTAACTTTGAGTTCAATTTCTTGCAAAATCTCCCTAGGAGATCTGCTTTTTTCTCGCCCTCGGGTAAAAGGCACAATGCAAAAAGAACAAAATTTATCACACCCCTTCATAATCGTAATAAAGCTAGACACCGGACTTTGATCGGGCACGGCATAGGCGAGAGAAAATTTTGGATCTGTATCAAACGCCGTGACAGAGAGACGGCGTTTATTTTTTTGAACTTGTTCTAAAAGATGCGGAAGCTCATCGACTTGATCAACCCCAAACACCAAATCTAAGTGAGGAACTCTCTTTAAGAGTTTCTCCCCCTCTTCCTGCGCCACACAACCCCCCATGCCAATAATGAGATTTTTATTTTTCTCTTTCATGGGTTTTAAAAATCCAAGATCACTTAAAAGTTTATGCTTTGCTTTTTCACGCACCGTGCAGGTATTAAAAAGAATTAAATCTGCCTCATCCATATTTTCAGTAGGAGAATAGTGAAGCGGACTTAAAAGAGCCACCATACGCTCGCTGTCATAGACATTCATCTGACAACCATAGGTTTTTAGGTAAAAGCTAGGCATGATTTAAAGCACATTCTTAGTCAAATTGATCTTTAGAGTCAAATCGTATATATAAAATGCATGCTTTTGCCTAGAATTAAGACTTCTATTTTAAAACCGGCTACATTTCCAAAAGATTATATTGATCTCATTCATGAAACCTTTCAGGAAAGTTTTAAGTCTTATCTTGAACCCCATGAACAGATTTCTATTGAAGGAGCTATTTATCCCAAAGAAATGCTTATTTCTATTGCCCTTACGGGAACTGTAAAATACACGACCTGCCTGGCGTCCATGGAGCTCAATACTAAAAAATATACTCTGGATAATCATGTACATATTATGATTGATTCCATGGGAAGTTTTTTTGACGAATATTTTGAATCAGAGAGAGAAGTTACACTTCCAGAAGTATGGACAAAATATGAAGCAGGAGAGGACTATGTCTATATGAGAATGTCTACTCAAAACGAAATTCTGGAAGCAAAGGCAGATGCGATATTAAAGACTTAGATTCTTCACTTCGTTCAGAATGACTTAACTTTTTTTGATATTTTTTAAAAAATCCTGTACATCATCTAAAAAATCAATATCTTCCATATTTTCAATATCTAATTCTTGGACTGTCTTTTTAAAACTTTGCGGATTGGCTAAATCCTTTTTAATTACTTCCAGGTATTCATCTGGAAACCGTTTGGTTAGAGCCTTCACATAGCGGTCTAGCATTTTCTCTTTAGCTTCATGAGACCGTTTTTTTTCTCCCTGCCAATGGGCAATATAGTGAAGGCGACAATATTTACCCGTGGTGGCCGGTTGTCCGCATTCCTTTACAGGGCAATCTTTGTGGGCATGGGCTTTGGGGGTTGTCATGTTCGCTCCTTTTTCAAGCAAACTTCGTTCATATACTCTTATCGGTATTTCTTAGAAAAAATTTAAGATTTTTTAGTACCATATCAGGACATATAGAAGAGTGGGGGGAAAGGGTTGAGAGGGAAAAGAGTGGGTAACACAGCCAGATAATGCTAAATTTCTTTTGAATTAAAGAAAGAAAACGTAGTCATAACTGGAGGTTACCCATGAATCTTAGTATCACAGATATTAAGAAGTGCGCAAAGGAAAGTAGAAGTTGTGAAGTTCGACTTAAATTACGTTTATTTACTCTCGTTTTAAAAGGAAGCTGTGTCGAAGATGCCTGTGTTCGACTTGGAGTTACCCCTTCTTATTATTATTTTTGGTTAAATCGGTTTAAAAAGTTTAAATTCAGGTCAAAGAGTCTTTTGAAACTCTCTCGTCGTCCCAAACAAAGTCCAATGAGGAAAAGCCATTGGATCGTCTATTGGGTAAAGTTCTATCGCATTGAAAAGCACTATGGAGCCGAAAGAATTCAAGCCTATTTAAGACTGGATCATAATATCTCAATTTCTATTGCCACGGTAAATAGAATTTTAAAAAGGCAGGGGCTCATTGGAAAAAGGAAAAGACTCCCCTCTAAAAAGCATTTGAAACGTTATGAACTCTCTATCGCAGGAGAAAGAATGCAGCTAGATGTGAAATATCTCCCTTATCGAATCAAAGGACGGCAGTATTATGTTTATAACATCATCGATAAGGCATCCAGGTGGTCTTATAAAAGAGCTTTTGATTCTTTTGGGCCTTTGTGCAATACCAAAATGTTTTTATATGACGTTTTAAGGCACTGTCCCTTTCCTATCCAGCTCATTCAAACGGATAATGGAGTTGAGTTTACCAACAAATTTATCTCTCAACCCATTTACTCTGAACCTAGAGAGCATGCCATGGATCGCTGGTGCCAAGAAAATAACGTCCGTCACAAACTCAATCCCGTAGGAGAAAAAGAACTCAATGGCTGTGTAGAGCGAAATCATAGAATCGATGACGTTGAGTTTTATAGCTTCCACCAAGCCAAATCACATGACGAGCTCAACCTCATGTTAAAACGCTGGGTCGAAGAACATAACTCCATACGTCGGTATAAGCCTCTGGGCTGGAGATCTCCTAATCAGTGGCTTATGGAACAATCCCTGTGGTTTCTTATTTATTTAAAAGTGAAATTTAATCTTAACGAAAATTTAACCGATGAATCCTATGCACTGGCTGCGTAACTCACTTCATTAT
>Ga0155348_106_pt1 | contig 8904 bp, 7 predicted proteins | sample RifCSPhighO2_02_FD_106316 | JGI IMG/M metagenome (GOLD analysis project Ga0155348, IMG submission 106316) | Deltaproteobacteria bacterium RIFCSPHIGHO2_02_FULL_38_15
GTTCATCAATGAAAATTTACCACAAGATAAAAGATTAATCAAACTAAATCAGATAGCAATACAACAGATGAGGCTATTATCTGAAGATAAAAATGTTAAGAGATTAGAATCAAAAGGAACAAAATAAAATGGAAAAACTAGGCGGAGAGCGTAAAGCTGTACAAGACACTTTAATCAGATATGCCTGCGAGATAGGCTGGACTTACATTAAGCCAGAGGAAGCTCAAAGATTAAGGGGCGGAAATACTGGTATGATTCTTAAAGATATTTTCACTAGCCAAATGGCTAAACTTAATTCTGAGTTTATTGATAATTTGATGATTGAAGAATTAATTAAGAAGATAGAAAGGTTGCCCGCAAGAATTGAGGGGAATATGCAGTCATGGGAATATCTGAAAGGATTAAAGCCAATTTTTGTGCCGACTGAAAAAAGGGAAAGGAATGTTATGTTTATGGATGAGGAGATAAAAAATAATACTTTCCATATTACTGATGAATTTGTCTTTACCAATGGCACAAAAACAAACCGTTATGATGTTGTTTTCATAATTAATGGCGTTCCTGTTTTCTTTGTAGAAACTAAATCGGTAGCCAAATTCTTTGGAAAATCAGCTAATAGGGAATCAATAATCTCGGAAGCATTAGAACAGATTAGAAGATACCATAGCGAAACTCCAGAAATGATGACTTTACTGCAATTAACGACCGTTACTAACATTATTCATTTCCTCTATGCAGCAACATGGTGCACAGACTCAAAGAGCATTTTCAACTGGAAACTAGAAAATCAAGCAAAAACCTATGAAGAATTGGTAAAAGGATTTTTTGATAAGAGAAGACTGGTTGAAATAATCTTAAAATATATTCTTTTCACTCGAAAAGATGATGTTCTGCAAAAGGTTGTATTAAGGCCTCATCAGATGCGAGCAGTGCGAAAGATTACCGATAGGGCAGCACATAAAACCAAACATAGAGCATTAATCTGGCATACGCAGGGAAGCGGAAAAACTTATACTATGATAGTTGCTGCTGAGAGAATACTGGAAAATCCTGTTTTCAATAATCCAACAGTAATTCTATTGGTCGATAGAAACGAGCTGGAAACTCAAATGTTCAATAATCTTATAGCCGCAGGTTATGATCAGAGGGAACTAGAAGAACGAACTGCCCAAACTAAAAAACATCTTATGGAACTTCTGCGAAATGATACAAGGGGATTAATTATTTCTATGATTCATAAGTTTGAAAATATGCCTAAAGACATCAACACTAGAAAGAATGTTTTTGTTTTAGTTGATGAAGCTCACAGAACAACAGGCGGGGATTTAGGCAATTATTTAATGGGGGCTTTGCCAAATGCGACTTACATTGGCTTTACAGGAACGCCTATAGACAAGAAAGGAAAAGGCAGCGGAACATTTATTACATTTGGCAGAGATGACGAGCCGCAGGGTTATTTAGATAAATATAGCATTTCTGAATCAATAAATGATGGAACAACAGTAAAACTTCATTATTCTTTAGCGCCAAATGAACTTCTACCAGATAAAGAAGTTTTGGAAAAAGAATTCTTTAATTTGGCAAGTTTGCAGGGAGTGAGCGATATTGAAGCATTAAATAAAGTACTGGAAAAAGCAGTTAATCTGAGGAATATGCTCAAGAATAAAGAGCGTATAAAGAAAGTTACTGACTTTGTTGTTGAACATTATAAAAAATTTGTTGAGCCAATGGGATATAAAGCATTTTTAGTGGCTGTTGATAGGGAAGCATGTGCATTGTATAAGAAAGAATTAGATAAATTACTTCCTAAAAAAGATTCAGAAGTTGTAATTAGCCCTGCACATAATGATAATGAACTATTATCACAATTTCATTATTCAGCAGAAAAAGAGAAAGAAATAAGAAAAGCGTTTACAAAGCCCGATAAGGATCCTAAAATATTAATTGTTACTGAGAAGCTTCTTACTGGTTTTGATGCACCTATTTTGTATTGTATGTATTTAGACAAACCTATGAGAGACCATGTTCTTCTGCAAGCCATAGCCAGAGTTAATCGCCCCTATGAAGATAACGAGGGAAGGAAAAAGCCATCTGGCTTTGTGTTAGATTTTGTTGGAATTTTTGATAAGCTAGAAAAAGCATTGGCTTTTGATCATAGCGACATAGAAGGAGTTGTTAATGATATTGAAGTCCTGAAGCACAGATTTGAAGAGTTAATTAAGATAGCTAAGAAAGAATATTTCAAGATTACAGATAATAAAGCAAGAGATAAAGCAGTTGAAGCTTTATTAGATTACTTTAGAAATGAAGAAATCAGAAAAACATTCTTTGATTTTTATAAAGAAGTTTCTACAATTTATGAAATACTTTCTCCTGATGCTTTCTTGCGTCCATTCATGGAAGATTATGAAAGGCTAACAAGAATGTTTAAAATATTGAAAGAGGCCTATGAGCCGGGCATTGAAATTGATAAAGAGTTTACAAGAAAGACAGCTAAGCTAGTTCAAGGGCATACAAAGAGTGGCAAGATAAAAGCAGATTTAGAGATATATGAAATTGATGGAGATACTATCAAAAAACTCGAAGATAGTAATAAGAGCGATACTGAAAGAATTTTTAATTTATTGAGAAGCATAGAATCAGCAGTTCATTCAGAATTTAAGCAGAATCCCTATTTAATCTCAATAGGGCAACGTGCAGAGACTCTTTCTATTCTGTTCCAGCAAAGGCAAAAGGATACTAAGGAGACTCTAGAGGAGCTAAAAGGAATTGTTGAGGAAATTAATCAGGCAAAAAAAGAGCAAGCTGATAAGAATATGCCTAAGGATATTTTCACGATTTATTGGGTTTTGAGAAATGAGAATGTTAAGAATCCAGAGGAAATAGCTCAAGAAATGAATTCTGTTTTAGAGAAATATCCTCATTGGAAATCAAGTGAAGAGTATGAAAGAAAGTTTAGGCAAGAGTTGTATAAAATTTTTACAGATTATAAGATAGATATTAAGCAAGCAGTTCCTCTCGCAGTTAAAATAATAAAGATTCTGAAAGAGACAGAAAAATGATGATGGTAACTGATTTCAAAAAAGAGGTAATAGATTGGGCAGAAGAAATGAAATTAGATCCTAATGAGATACACGTTAGAGGAATGACTAGAAAATGGGCAAGTTGTTCAAGTAAAGGCAGATTAACTTTTTCTTTTGAGTTATTAAACCAACCAGAGAATATTAGAGCGAAAGTCATCGTTCATGAATTGTTACACCTGAAGTATTCCAATCATGGAAAAATGTTTAGTTCATTATTAGCCGCTTATCTTTCTCGAAGAGGAATAGAAGCCACTTCAATTAAACTATAAAGTCATATTCAAAGACATCTTTGCCTTGCTGTTCTTGAATGTATCTTTTGACTTGCTCTTGCGAAACATGACCCTCAGAGCCGCAATAATAACCTCTTGCCCAGAGATTATCAAAACCTTTGCCAAAGTGCTGTTTGTATCCAAGATACCTTAAATCTGGAAAACATCTTCTCAACTGTATTGAAGTGTTGCCTTTCAATTTATGGATTATCTTGAAAGGCGTTACTGTCGGCCTTGCACCTACAAATAAATGTAAGTGGTCTGGCATAATCTCTAATGCGAGATTGTTTATAACACTTCTCTTACTTTGCCTACCAAAATTGGTTTCCTGTATTTTGGAATCCAAATAATATGGTAGTTTATATTGTACTTGCAGTGATGAGATGTTCTCACCATTGCGATTTTACTCTTAATCTTGTGCACTTCAGGATTAAAGTGCGGATATAGTTTTTTAGCCATAGCGACCACCTCATAACAAGGTGGTTGCTTGTATCTTTAGGAGGTTCTCGTTTAGCGAACCATACATTAAACTTTTAGCGTAGCGACCTCGAAAGAGGGAAAAGTTTAAGTTAAATGGTTTGCGTGAGAAACCTCCAGCTTTAGCTGGATTTATTTTGGGAGTATGTCATTTAGCAATCTCAAAAATAACCTTGACATTGTCAGGATTCTTGTCAAAAACAGCTTTTTTGTAATCGTCAAGCTTGTACCTTGCAGTTATTGCCTTGCTTAAAATGCCCCTAAACTTTTTCTCAATCTGCTCCATTTCCTTAATGCCGTTGATAAAGTGGTTTCTATTGCCGTTTACAGTTCCGATTATTGCCTGGTTATACCTTACAATGTGCCTGAGCATCAGGTTTGTGTCAATGGTGTAATGCAGCTCCCCCCTCGGTATTCCTGTCATCACGTAAACGCCGTTTCTTCCCATATGTGGAATCAAGCCAACAGCAAGCTCTGAAGCTCCTGACGCTTCAAACATAACATCTACGTTGCCTGTTATTTTTGACAGCTCATTCAGCTTTATTTTTCTTATATCAATGTATTTTGCGCCGATTCCCTTTAGCAGCTTAATCCTGTAATTATCCTCTTCTTTTCTTTCAAGCACATGCACGTCTATGTGCTGCAGCCTTAAAAGGCAGGCAGCCAAAAAGCCAATTGGACCAGCGCCAATGACAACTGCTGTCCTGCAGCTGAAATCCTTGTTGTCTTTATTTGAAGAGTCGCATGTCCACGGCAGCCTGCCCTGCACAAACATTGCCTGCTCAACCCCCTTGTTGACAATGCTCATAGGCTCTGCAAGGACGGCAATGTCTTTCAGCTTAGTTGGAACTTTTACAATGTATTCTTCTGGATCAACAACATAATCTGTAAAAAAGCCGTGAAGCTTGTGCAGCCCGCGCTCCTTGAATTTACCGGTGAAGCACATGTCGCTTTGGTTGTTGGAGCAACTTTGACATTCGTTGCAGCCCCTCCTTGCAGTTACTGCAACATAATCTCCTTTTTTTAATTCAGAAACCTTATCGCCAACTTCCTCGACTTTGCCGAAGTGCTCATGACCCAGGCACATCAGGTTTTCGCCTTCTTCCATATCAAAAAGATTATAATCAACTATCGACCTGTCGCTGCCGCAGATTCCTGCCTGCAAATTCTTAACAAGAACATCTTTTTTATCTTTTATTTTAGGGACAGGTATTTCGAAATGAGTTATCCCTTTTTCTCCTTTTTTTATCCCTACTGCGTACATTTCAATAAAAAACACGGAAGTAATAAATAAAGTTTTGGTTTAAATCGGTTAAAAGATTACCAAAGTTAGATTAAAGAAGCAAAGTCAGGCCAGTTTCCAAGCAAAGCTCCGCCGTCAATTACCAAAGCATGCCCTGTGATATAATCTCCTGAAGGGCTCAATAAGTAAAGTGCTGAATCTGCTATTTCCTGGGCTGTTGCAAATCTTTTCAGAGGCACTGTGGATTTGACGTGCTCAAGCACATCCTTCTTCTGCAGCAATTCATCCTTAAATCCTCCAGTATCCACAAAGCCCGGGGCGATTGCATTAACCCTTATATTGTATTTGGCCCATTCCAATGCAAGGCTTTTTGTTAAATTGACGACCCCAGAGCGCGCGGCGCCTGAATGCACCATGCCAGGCCCTGCCTTAAGCGCGTAAATAGTCACAATATTGACTATCTTGCCGTAATTCTGCTTTTTCATATGCTCTCCTGCTTCCTTGCAACAGTAGAAAGTATTGTAAAGGTTTGTTTTGACAACTGCATCAAAGCCGTTGGGAGAGATTTTTTCAATCGGAGCAAGGAACTGCCCGCCTGCATTATTGACAAGAAAGTCTATTTTGCCATATTCATTTACAGCGGCATTGACCATTTTTTTGACGTCATCTATGTTTCTTAAGTCCGCCTGAATCGGGAGGCATTTTGCGCCTGTCTGCCTTATTTCTTTGGCTCCTGCCTCTACATTTTCCTGCTTCCTGCTTGCTATAACCATATTAGCACCAAGCTTTCCAAGAGAAAGTGCGATGCTTTTGCCTATTCCCGTCCCTCCTCCTGTGACAATAGCTACTTTATTTTTAAACAGGTTGTCAGCAAATGTCATGCAAAGCAGGACTTTAGGGGAAGTTATAAAGATTTCCATGTATCGAGATTATTACATAAAGCAGCAAAATGGCTAAAACACCAAAAAGCAAAGCTTAAAAATCTGCAGTTTACCCTTATGCCGCGATCGCATAAACCAGTATTGCGGTGGCCTTGAGCCTATGACAGAAAGCCACTTCCCTCAATGCCCTTTCAAATCCGGGTCGCGGCGTCCTGATACAGTATCTGGAGTGATAGAATATTATAGCGGAGAACACAAATAATTGATTAAAATAGTTTGTGTTCTCTAACATAGTGGCGCAATAATCAATGAAAATCAAAGATTTTCAAGGTTAGTCAAGCTAACTATTACTCAATTTTTTAGTTGCGCCACTATAGAACGATGCTAGAAGGTGATGCAATGGAACTAAGCAAACTAATAGGCGAAAATGGCATAAAGCTGCTGCAGGAGCTAAATAATCCGTATGTAATGGAGATTATTGAGAAATATGTGGAGTTCTGCAAGCCTGAAAAGGTTACTGTTCTTGATGATTCAAAAAAAAGCCTTGAATATGTAAGAAAACTTGCGTTAGAGAATGGGGAGGAAAAAGCATTAAAGACGAAAGACCATACAATCCATTTTGATAATTACTATGATCAGGCACGTGACAGGGCCCATACTTGGATTTTATTGCCAAAAGGAAAAACTATTAGCAAGCACATAGAAACAATTGATTATGATGAAGGCATGAAAGAAGCTACTGAGATTATGGATGGAATTATGAAAGGCAAGGAAATGCTTATTGCATTCTATTGCCTTGGCCCAAATAATTCAAAATTCTCAATTCTAGCATTCCAAATTACTGATTCTGCCACAGTAATTCACCAGCAAAACCTATTGTACCGAAATGGGTATGAAGAATTCAAGCATTTAAATGGCTCAAAGTCTTTTTTCCATGTAATCCATTCTGCAGGGGAACTTAATGAAGATATGACAACAAAAAATATTGATAAAAGACGCGTGTATATAGATTTAAATGAAGAAAGAGTCATTAGCCTGAATAACCAGTATGGAGGCTCAAGTATTGGATTAAAAAAACTCTCGCTCAGATTATCGATAAGCAAGGCCAATAAAGAAGATTGGCTATGCGAACACATGTTCATAACGGGTGTCCATCCTAAAGGCAAAGATAGAGTTACATACTTCACAGGGGCATTTCCAAGCTGGTGCGGCAAAACCTCAACAGCAATGATTGAATGCCAGACTATTGTTGGTGATGATATTGCCTTCTTGAGAAGGGACGAAAATGGCCAGTGTGTTGCTGCAAATGTTGAGCAGGGCATCTTTGGGGTTATTAAGGATGTCTGCCCAGAAGATGATTTAGTGCTTTACAAGGCTCTCACTGCTCCCAAAGAGATTGTATTTAATAATGTCCTTGTTGTCGATGGCGGCATTTATTGGCTAGGCATGGGGAAAGAGTTCCCGAAAAAAGGATTTAACCATTCAGGCGAGTGGTATGAAGGAAAAAAAGACAAAGAAGGAAAAATTATTGATGTTTCTCACAAAAATGCAAGATTCACTTTAAGGATAAATGAGCTTGATAATGCTGATGAAAAGGCTGATGATCCTAAAGGAGTTCCTGTAGGGGGAATTATCTATGGCGGCAGGGACTCTGACATTTCAGTTCCAGTCCTGCAGTCATTAAGCTGGGCACATGGTGTTTTTATTGGTGCATCGCTTGAATCAGAATCAACAGTTGCAACTGTTGGCGACGAAGGGGCAATGGAACACAACCCAATGGCAAATATGGACTTCCTCGTCGTACCCCTTGGCGTTTACATTAAGAATCATATTAAATTCGGTGATGACTTGAGCAATCCGCCTTTAATCTTTGCAACAAATTATTTCCTGAAAGAAAAAGGGAAGTTCCTGAATGCCAAAAATGATAAAAAGGTCTGGGTTCTCTGGATGGAAGGAAGGGTACATAATGGCTATGAGGCAATAGAAACGCCTGTTGGTTGCATACCCAAATACCATGATCTTAAGAATCTCTTTAAAGAAGCCCTTAATAAAGAGTACACTGAAGAAGATTATATAAAACAGTTCTCAATAAGAATTACAAAACTGTTAAAAAAGCTTGACAGGATTGAGCAAATCTACAAAGGAGGGGAGGGGATTCCAGAAACATTCCATAAACATCTTGAACAGCAAAAACATCGCTTGAAAGATGCAATGGAAAAGTATGGAAAAGATGTTGTTTCCCCGCTTGAGTTTTGAGCATGTTATACTTAGCAGCTAGTTAAACCGGGATATTCACACTGCCCCATATAGAGACTATCACAATCCGCCGTGCTTTTTTGGAAAAGTGTCTATTGCTATCGTCAAGGAAAATATAAGTTATACTGTAGTTGTAAGATATCATCAAAATTTTATTGAGGTGAAAACAGCATGGCCAAAGAAAGGAAGATAAAATGTGATTGCGGAGAATTTTTGGCAGAGAAAGCCACAATATTCGATCATTTTGAGATAGAGGCATTGGTATGTCCAAAATGCGGCTTTGTTACATTAACAAAGGAACAAGCGCAAAATTATGCCAAGTTAAAGCAATTACACCAAATGATGGATGCTGAAAGGAAAATAATTAAGATTGGAAATTCCATGGGCATAACACTGCCTGATGCACTGCAGCAATTTGGCGCAAAAATCGGGAAGAAAGTCAAGACGGAAGCACTTGGTCCAAAATCGTTTAAAGTAGAATTAGTAAGCTGATAAGCTGTAAACGATGAATTAAGGCATTCTCGGCAATTACCTTCCGCTGCAATGTCGGAACGTGAGCAAACAGGAACATAGTCATCAAGCATCTGCAAGAGTTGGAATAGGAATTGAAAATGCAACAAAGCAATTAACGATTTCAGGGGCAAATGGTGCCTTATTGGTAGAGAATGCTGCAAGCTTGGCAAATACTGGTCCTT
>Ga0155348_113_pt1 | contig 4838 bp, 3 predicted proteins | sample RifCSPhighO2_02_FD_106316 | JGI IMG/M metagenome (GOLD analysis project Ga0155348, IMG submission 106316) | Deltaproteobacteria bacterium RIFCSPHIGHO2_02_FULL_38_15
TTTTTAGATACATTTTATATCCTTCTTTCGTCTTCTCAACAGTTGGATCGCAGATTACCCCTCCGTTCCACGGTTTTATCGCATTTTCCAGTCCACTCCAGCTTATGAGGTCATTCGAATTAGCATAGCTTATACCATCTGCACATGTGAACAAATAATATTTGCCATTGATCGATGTTACGTCTGGAACTCCACCAATCGTTTTTATCTCCTGCAATCTTTTGAAGGTTAATCCGTCACTGCTTTCTGCCTGGATAATCGTGTTTCCATGTGAGACAAACATATGCCATGTCCCGTCATCTCTCTTGATAACCGAAGGATCGGTTATAGAAATATCCTCATATCTTATTCCGGGTTCCATAAGCCAATCCTTTCCGTTTTTTGAGATTGCGCTGAATATTCTATTTTTTGGCTGGTCAAAACTATTTGGCTGTCCAATGCTGGGTTCAAATTCTGGTGAAAAGAAAAACAGACGATATGTACCATTTCCGATGCTTACCACGTTCGGGTCCCAAACTTTTTCTTTTGTAAAATTGTAAATTCTGCACTCGCTTTCCGCGAATGTTTTGCCATCTTTTGATTCAATGCATCCAAGCGTATCATAGACACCATCAACGAAATAAATCATTTGTGTTCCATCATCAAGAATTGCATAATCAGGAACGCTTGAATGGTCCCGGATTAATATATCGTCTTCCTGCCAACTTAATCCATCGCTGGAACTGGCGCTCACAATATAGTGATAATATGGATGATTGCAGCATTCTTCGGGATGAGACTGAACGCTTCGTGGATTTGGATTGCCGAAAGATTTCGGGTCAAATTGAGATAGCTGTTCTGTTTCGGTCTTTGTTTGCGGTTTTGCTCCAAACGAATTAATATTTTCATTTTTTTCAATTTCCGAACTTTTTTCGTTTGTTTTCTCAGTTGTTTCTTCTATTATTTTCTTCATTTCAAGTTCGCTGTTTTCCTGTGCCAAATCATTTTCTGGCCGTTGCACGCATCCAAAAAGTAACATCACGGCTATAATAGCTGTAATACTCAACGCAATATTTACTGGTCGGGGTTTTTGGTTTGTCATTTTTTTCCCATATTCCCGTTTTTTATTTTTATCATCCCTCTTTTCTCTATAAAATGAGATGGTAAAACCCTGGTTTTGAAGAACATTAAAATTGCGTCATTCGCATTTCTCAGGCTTCTTTTGACTTCTGCAAATGCCTTCCTCTTTTTTATTACGATTCTTGCTTTTGGGTGCGCCTTTTTGAACTCATCAAGGTTCTTTGCAAATTCCTTTTTTACAGGAGGTCCGGGCATCAGCCGTATTTTGTCGAGTGTTTCTGTTTTCACTCCAATGTAAATTTTTGCTTCTTTCTCATCTGCATCTGCAATAATTCCACTTGCTTCAAAGTCATTTTTTTCCAGATAATTTACTAAGTCCTTTGCCATTCTTTTCAGCTGCCCCCATAATACATCCTCGGGAACGCGCGGCGCAGGAAATACTATCGCATAAGTTTTTCCACTTCTCTTGTTCAGAGAATTCATTTTTTCCGTTATTATCTCATCTTCGGTTCTGAAAAAAGATTTTTCAGTTGGTGCCTTTATGAAAGCACGTGCAGCCAATGATATTCTTCGTATGCTTTCCCTGGAAACAATAGCAGCAACATTGCGGTTTTTGTCAGTCGGGTCTATAACAATCATTCGCGAGTCCTTGAATTTTTCAATTAGTCTAGGGTAAAGTTCCAGAGGATAATGCTTTGCAAGATCAATTATCAAGATACTCTTCCCGCTCCCTCCATGTGCTGGTGTTTTCCATTTTGCCGCCTCACGCAGGAAACGCATAAAGTTTCCGTACTTTATTATCAAAAGTTCACAAAGATACCCGGAAAAACCCTCAACCCTTATCTCTGCCCCATATGCTCCTGCGGCCCTAAGAAATTTTTTAAGAAGCCGCACGTCTGGAATTGCGCTGCGTTTTAGATTTTTGTAAATGTATTTTACATGTAATGTGGTTCGGTCAACCGCAGTCACTCGTTCACTTGCGGTTTTTATTTCATAAGCCGGAACGATGTCTAGTTTTCTTTCTTCCTCTTCGAATTTTGCATAAATACTTACGTATGGATGCTGTGAGTACCTTATAACAAGTCTTGCATCAGGGAACGCACCAACAGCTGCTCTTTTTGCAATTCCCTCAAATTCATCCTGCCGGACAGTTTTTGGAAGCAGAATAAATATATCCACATCCATATTGCCGCGCAGGAATGTTCCCTTTGCAACAGATCCCATTAACATTACGTGCGCTCCGTCTGGAACATGGTTCCCGAGTTTGTTCATACTTTCCTCTGCGAACCTTTTTTCAGCATCAATTTCTGCTTTTGTTGGCGAAATCCGTTCAAGTACGTTCTTTAAAATCCGTGAAACCTGCATAAAAAAGGTTTAAAAGGTAAAGATTTAAACCCTGTTCATGGAATACCCGCGCATCACGCGCGTAATGCTGTTGTTCAGCATTGTTGCCGTGCTGTTGATTTTCGGTTGCATAAGTGAAAAAACTGCATCCGAAAGTAAAAAAGAAATATTGCTATCTTCGAATTCCTATGACATAGAAGGCGATTTTTATCAGGACGTTCTAACCTATTCGTTTACTGCATACAGGCTTAAGGATACGGACATAACTGTTAAGAGAAGTATTGTTGCCGTTCCTGTTTACAAGCTTGATACCAGTCAGTTAAAAGAACTCACAAGTGGGGATGCGGACAAGATTGATTCCCTTTTTGAGAATTTCATAAAAGAAAAAGCGGATGCGGACAAGGAATGTGGCGGGGCAATCGGCCTTAGTGGGGTGAGATGCCTTGACGAGACGACCTGTTCAAAACTTTGTTCTTCCAGCTCCCAAAAATGCAAAAAACTCACAGAAGATTATCCAGATCTTCTTGGGCATTTCATTCTTTCGTATGTCAAGGCAAACAACGGAATTTATGATGCAACTGTTTCTATTCAAAACAAAATTTCGTCGCTTAAAGATGCGGATACTGCAGACTCCAAGAAATCAGACATAGTTAGCAGAGTACTTGAAATAGAATCTTTTGTAGCCGCCCTTAACGCAAATCCACTTTCCCAGTCAGATATGTTTGGTCTTTGCGACATGGGAACATACGGCACGGATAATCTCCGCGAAATTCTTGACAAAATGGTTGCGTATAGTACGAAACCAGTATCATATCACTATTTTGTCTTCATAGAACTATCACGCGCCGGGGACGTAAAAAACGGAGTCTATAGTGATCTCATTGTAAAAGATGTTGTTACACCATCGCTTGCAGCACTTTCTTCGGAATTCGTTTCCCCTCAACAGATAAAAAGCGAAAAGGGAGAAATCAGCTGGCCTACAATAAAACCATATGTAAATAAGAAATCAATTCTTTTCTACGAGTTTACCTCCTCAATGGCGCCTTCTGACGTTGTTGAACGCTGGGACCGGCCGGTTGTAGTAATCAAAAGCATAAGTACGGACGCCCTCAAACCAACCATTGTTATTTTTGACTTGTTCCATTCATTCACAAAAAATTACTTTATTTCTATGGGTGCGGCAACTGCACTTACCATAATTATAATCCTCTTTCTTTATTCCATGGCGCTGGTTGCATTTAATTTAATGAAAGCGCGGTCACAGCATGAAAACAATACTGCTGCGTTCAAACGGGTTATTGGAAAAACAGAGATGCGCTGGAAGACAGATGCAGGACTTGGAGTTCTTTTGTTTGTGGTTGGCATTGGGATAGCACTATTTCTTGCCAAAACCGGTGACAGCGAATTCGATATTCTTCGTTTTATCCCATTGGTTTTCGAAGATTATTATGGGTTCGGTGCATGGTTTGGAATTGCTGCAGGTTTGCTTCTTCTATACAGCAGTGCGGATAATTTTGTGCGAATATATGCGCTTGAACGCATTTACGGGCAAGCAATAAAAGAAGAAAAGGATATTTTTGCTGCAAACGTGACTCAGCTTAAGTCAAAAATCGGGGAGCTTAAGGCCCTTGTAGACCAGCTTGGAAAAGATGGCTTTGAAGTAGGCGAAGAGTACGATCTTTTAAGTACAATCTCCCTTCAGCATATAGATACCCTTTTATCAAAGGCAGACAACTATGCAAAGAAAACGATTGCGGAAATGCTTGAAAAAGTAGAAAGCGCGATAGAGAGCCTGCACGAGAAAAAGCGCGTTTCAGAAGAGAGCTGGCCGAAATGGAGCGACAACATCACCGCGCTATTGCGCGATAAGAATGAGGCATATGCTTCGAATCTTCTTACGATTCCATCCTCACTTAGGTTGTGGGCTCTTTCAAGATATGCGAAAGAGCACGAAGATCTCGGTTTTTCATTTGAAGGAAATGTTATAAAGAAAAAAGTGATGAGTGCAGAGGCCGCGACAAAACTTCTTCTTGATAAGAATCTGATGCGTGGCGTTGCAGTCGTGAAAAGCGGAAAACTTACTGCGGTTCAGGTAGCCGATGGTGGAAGCGGGACTGTGTTTGGCGTTCTAGCAGTAAAACTTCTTTCCTATTTAAGGACTCTTTCACAGAAGATGCACATGCACGAATATGGAAGCGTTGCAGTTGTCGGTGGCAAAGTCGTCCTTGCGCTGATAAAATATCGGGATGTTGAGAGCGTGGTGGTTGTGGAAAGGGCGAAGTTCAAGGAAGCGGTTGACGACTGGAAGAACAAGATTAAGAACTTATGAGTAGTTTTTATTGTGGTGGCGTTTTACTATGGGGTTCTTTGAAGATTTCGCGAAAAGGGTGCTTGATTCAGCACGATTCGGAAAGCTTGGAGAGCGGGATGCTTCT
>Ga0155348_119_pt2 | contig 3136 bp, 2 predicted proteins | sample RifCSPhighO2_02_FD_106316 | JGI IMG/M metagenome (GOLD analysis project Ga0155348, IMG submission 106316) | Deltaproteobacteria bacterium RIFCSPHIGHO2_02_FULL_38_15
GTTTATGTATTTCAGACTCCATTTGCCAGGTGTCTTTAATCGCACGTACAAGGTACGTACGCGCATACGGTGTGATTGTTTTATTGCCATCTGCAAGGCTTTTTTTGATGTAGTTGTTTTTTTGCACAGCATCAAGCAGCTTAAATGCTGGGTACAGGAGCTTTCCCTCATGTGTGGCAAGAGGTAATAACATTTTGAAAGATTGGTTTTTCTGGTCGAATGCAACGCGTTCATACATGATGATTGTCGTGTCAGACGGCGCGCGCTGGGCGATATTTTTGAACTCCTGCATGTTAGCAATTTTTTTCTCCTCAATACAGTTTTTGAGAATAATAAGTTTTTGGGTATTAAAAAGCCCCAATGATTTGAGGTGATGGTTAAAAAGAGTGAGTGTAAATTCCACGGGTTCAAGGGTGATGATGTCACCCTTTTTTTGTTCAACAAATGTTCGCTTCAATTCATGAAGTTTTTTGAGAGACTGAAAATTATCTGCGCCATGGAGCAGTATGAACATATATTATTATATTGTCATATTATTTACTTTTTTCTAACATCCTCACCAAACCATTATTAGCATCAACCTCAACCAAATCACCTGTTTTAAACATTCGAGTAGCAATTTTTGTTCCAATCACGCATGGCATTCCTAGCTCACGAGATATGATTGCGGCATGACAGGTAATCCCGCCTTCGTCCGTGACAACACCAGAGGCTTTTTTCATAAGCGGAACATACTCGGGGCGCGTCATTCCAGTAACCAAGATTTCTCCGTTCTGAAATCCATGATCAGAATTTACATTGAGGACAATTCTGACTTTGCCACGAACATTGCCCTTTGACCCAATTTGTCCTTTTAATACTTCGTTAGTACCGCCAGTTGAGTGTGAAGAAACAAAATAAGTATTAACTTCCTCTACGGCTTGGTCAATTGGAAATTCCAACATCTTTACGTTATCAGAACATGGAATGAGCAATTGAAAACCATTTTTTCTATCCTCAAGATTTTTGGCAGATTTCTTCAAATACTCTATACCCATATTTAACTCTTTCATGGTGTAGAATGGTATCAAATCAAAAGGCAACCCGACTTCGGAGAACATTTTTTCAGCAATTCTGTAAATAATCGTTAAGCCTTTTGCGAAAAAGTTTTTTCTCCTGTCTCGTGTTTTCATTATTACTTGCAAATAGTCGGCAACCTCTTTTTCATTCTTTGTAAGAGTGGAAAGCCATTTTTCATGCTTCTCAATACTTATTTGGAGTTTTTCTTTTTCGGCAATTAGTGTATCCGAAACAGAAGCACTATTATTTATGAAACTGGAAAAATTATTCTGAAGCGTTTTTTCAATTACATCAAGACTTTTTGCCGAAAAATAATCGGTTAGAAAATATTGGCACTGTTCTGATATTTCTGACAACTTCTTTTTCTTTTTCAAAAGATTCAAAAAATGTTCAAGTTGGGCTTTGTCAAAAGACTCAAAAGCTGGTTCGGTTCCGTATGGCCATATTGCTTCCAATTCCTGCCTTGTGATTTTATATTGGATACTTTCTAAAATGTTCCAACAAAAATTTTTATCCAAATAAATAGTAAAAATTACCGCTGCATTAGCATCCCAAATTAAGTCCCTGATCTTATCAACCAGTGGAATAAGCTCGTCCCACGAGCCATTGTTTATTTTTTCGTAGGAATATTTTTCGTATAACTCATTTATTTTGTTTATATGCTCGTAAAAAAGTTTTAACCTCTTATCAAATTTTTTTGGTGAGGTAATGAATTCTTTCAGGGCATATTCAGAAGCAAGTTTTATATCTGTTTCTGACAACCAAACTTGCGAGAACTCACTTCTCATTAAAATTAACAGGTCGAGTTTAACTTTGTTGTCATACCACTTTCCATGATATTTTTGGATGTTGTATTCCGAACTCTGAATAAAAGCAGAGTAATTATTTAATGGCGGATATAACTTTTTGTCTCCTATCAATCGGAGAAAATCTGATGAGAGATTATTCTGGTTATTATGTAGAGTTGTAATTGGCCTCGACTGAACGATATAAAATTTTCCATTTTAAAAAACCCATTCAATATCACAAGGAAATCCATAATGATTTTCTATGCGCAAGATTGTTTCCGAAAGCTCTAAAATTTCTTCATCGGATAACACTTGTTTTTCTCCTTCTTCTTTTAAAATATCCTGCCATTCATTGCCCCCTTTTTCTGCCCGGTAAAGTCCGCGAGATTGCGTTTGAACATTTTTATCAATAATCTGTCTCGGTTGCTTTTTAACAACATAACTATCTGGCGTAATTTGTCCCGATACAATTGCCTCACCAAGACCAAAACCTGCTTCAATAATGACCTGATTCCTATCTTGTGTTACTGGGTGGACAGAAAAAGCAATACCTGATTTTTCACTTTCAATCATCATTTGCACAACAACAGCCACAGATATTTTTTGCTTGTGTAAATCCTTTTCAAATCGATAGAAAATAGAGCGTGGCGTGAAAAGTGAAGCCCAACACTTTTTCACATTTTCGAGTAAATTTTTTTCAGTGGTATTGAGATAACTTTCAAGTTGTCCCGCCCACGCCGCGCTCGCCGAATCTTCGGCGGTAGCCGAGGATCGCACGGCGACATATTGTGAATCAAGGTTTTTAAAAAATTTTTGGACTTCATCTTTAATATCTTTTGGCATTACAGCGCCAAGAATTAAAGCTTCAATTTTCTCTGAAGCATGCTCAACTGTGTGTATTTCCTTATGATTAACCGAACCAAGAATTGCGTCTATTTCAACGTTCAAATCTGTCTCTTCCAAAAATTTTTCAAAGGCATTCGAGAGAATTACAAAACCAGAAGGTATTGGAATACCAGCTTTTGTCATTTCGCCAAGCGAAGCACCCTTGCCTCCGGCAAGGGATATATCACTTGTATCTATATTTTTGAAATCTCGTAGGAGTTCCATAATTATTTACATCTTATCAGTTTTTCTTCATTTTTGAAAGTCGCAAAAAATCCAGAAGCCCGCGCGGAGGAGGGGTCTGGGGAGGAATCCGCGCGGGCTTTTCTGATTTTTATTTTTGCGACAATTATGATAAAATGCAGAAATATGGAGAAACCCCATTTTGAAGCACAATTTGGAGA
>Ga0155348_119_pt1 | contig 2532 bp, 4 predicted proteins | sample RifCSPhighO2_02_FD_106316 | JGI IMG/M metagenome (GOLD analysis project Ga0155348, IMG submission 106316) | Deltaproteobacteria bacterium RIFCSPHIGHO2_02_FULL_38_15
CGATAATCGTTACTTTGTGGCCATGCTGCTGAAAAGCCGCAAGTTTGCGAATGACCACCATGTGGCCGATGTGGATATCGGTTCCTGTGGGGTCAATGCCGAGTTTTAGATTGAGTCTGTTACCTGCGTGCAAGCGTTTTTCTAAATGCTCGCGTATAATGATTTTCTCGACTCCGCGGGTGAGTAATACACCGACAGATGATCTTTGAGTTTCCATAAGAAATAAAAAATACGATAAAAATATAGTATCATCATACTTTTTTAATTATTTTTCGTCAAATGAACGCTCGCTTTTGTTGTTTGGCATTTTATGGTAGACTGGCAGGAAGCGTAATCAAAAATAACAAGGAGGCATGCCTCTTTGTTATTTATGTGTAATGTTTGAGTATAATTATATGGCTCAAATAATCATAGGTCTTGCAATCGGAACAGGAATATCGGTTATTATTTTTCTTTTCTATAAAAAATTTTTAGATCGCCACTCAAAAAGCAGTTTTGATGATTTGTCGCGCAAAACGCTTGCAGATATGATGCCCCAGCTTTTAGATTTGGCAAAACGCGAGCTTATTGGTGTTCGCGAGGAAATTAACAAAGACGTTGAAAAAGAAAAACAGGCAATTGCAGAATCACTTAATAAACTGGAGAAAAACATCAAAGAGAAGCAGGATGAGTTAAAACAGCTTGAAGGAGAGCGCAACCGCCAGTTTGGCTCGATTGTCGAGTCAATGAAGGTACATCGTGATATTACCGAAAAATTGAGCGAAAAGACTGAAAATTTGAGCAAAATATTGGCAAACAATAAACTTCGCGGTTCATGGGGAGAGCGTATTGCAGAAGATATTTTGCGCTACGCTGGTTTTATTGAAGATGTGCACTATGTGAAGCAGACGCAGGTAGCAGGCGGCACTATTCCCGATTTTACCCTGCTTCTTCCAAACAAGCGAAAAATTAACATTGACGCAAAATTTCCCTTCGCGAATTTGCAGGCGTTCCAAGATACAGCAGACGAGGCGGCAAAAAAGGTCTACATGCAGAAGTTTAGCCAAGATATAAAACAAAAAATTCGCGAGGTGACCACGCGCGACTATATCAACGAAGAAGATGATACACTTGATTACGTCATTCTTTTCGTTCCGTCCGAAGCGGTTTACGGCTTCATTAACGACTATTTAAAAGAGGTTGTAGATGAGGCGTTTTTGAAAAAAGTCTTGTTTACCTCGCCAACCAGCTTCTATGCCACATTGCGGATTATTATGGAGTCGTACCGTAATTTTATGTACGAAAAAAATATCCGCGAAATTTTAAAAGTTATGCAGGGATTTGTAGATAATTTTCAGCGATTTCAAGACGAATTTTCTACCTTTGATGAGGTGATTAAAAAATTGCGTACAACGTATGATCAAATAACTGAAACACGCTATAAAAAGATGCAGGTCCAAATACGTAAAATTGAACAACTAGAGCAGCCGTCAGATACTTCGCCCTTGCTTAAGTAAGGTTATTGTGGTAAATATAAATTATACTATGGTGAAGGGGAGGTTTGAGTGATGTACGAGTTTAAGGTCAATATTAACTGTAGTTCTTTGGATGATGCGGAAAGACTTTTGCCGCTGTATACTTTTGTTGCAGAGAGGCAATATAATGGAGAGGTGCTCTCTTCACATGTGCTCGAAGTGCGTCATCCCCATACACAGCGTGTGATTGGCTACATTCTTAGTTTATTTATTGTGGCGGAATATCTGCCATTTTTTGAAGGAATTATTGAGTTTGTAGGCTTTGGTCCAGTGGCGTTTTGGGGTGGACTGAATTAACTGAATTAAAAGAGAAGGGGAAAATAAAACCCAAAGAAGAGTTTCTTTGGGTTTTTTGTTTAAAAATGAACGTAACCTACTGTGATTGGTTGAGATATTTAAGAAGTGCAGGGTCAATAGACACGGTTTGTGAAGGTGTGGTGAAAGGGAGTTTTTGTATAAGACTGTTCCACATTTCTTGAAGTGCATCAAAAACTCCAAATTTTTTGGCAATAAGTATTGCGAGGCTGATAAAGAGGATGTACCCAACTGTTGCACCAAGCGCACGCATAAACCCTGCAAAAAAACTGCGCCATAAAAGATTCCACGGACTTCCGTATGCCTGTTCTAAAGCGCGAACAAGACGTTTGGTATGTGCGTCTGCTTTTATGTTGTCGCTGCCGTCTGCTTGTGCATTTTCACTAGATAGTTCCATAAAAATTATACACGTATCATATCATAGATGATAAGTGCAAGCAATGTATGGGGAGAGATTCGGGTTGATTTGAGGCGTTCATCGGTTATCAGTAATTTTTTATAGAGGTGTACAAGGTGGTCTTGGGGAAATTTTGCAAGGAGCGGCAAGCTTTTTTGCACGACAAATGGGTGTTCCTGCACTGCCTCTGCAAGAACTTTTGGTGAAGTTGTTCTTAGTTCATACGCCGCAGAATGCAGCTTCAGCAAGATTTTTACTTGGCGTGTGATCATTGCCAGAAGATACAGCGGCTCAGCGCCGTTTTCA